>Ga0209163_1000185_pt1 | contig 152682 bp, 130 predicted proteins | sample MTBAKSrepl2MetaG_FD_187457 | JGI IMG/M metagenome (GOLD analysis project Ga0209163, IMG submission 187457) | Enrichment culture microbial communities om Arthur Kill intertidal strait, New Jersey, USA, that are MTBE-degrading - MTBE-AKS2 (Arthur... | ecosystem: Environmental > Aquatic > Marine...
AAAGGTCAAGAAATTATGAAAACTTGGCTAATAAATAAGTCAATTAGAATAAGGAAAAAGAAAATAATATCAATTACTAGTCAACTAATTAATTAACAAAAAAGTCAACGCTATTCAGGCATGGACAAACTGAAAACTATTAACTACATACTATGAACCTAACATTCTTCGACATAATCGGCTTCATCGGTGTAGCGATGATTATCATCACATATCTGATGCTGCAACTGGAAAAAATTAAAAGCACTCAACTGGTCTATTCACTCCTCAACGGTCTCGGTTCTATATTGATAATGATATCGCTGATATTCGAGTTCAATCTTTCAGCTTTCCTTATTGAATTCTTCTGGCTGATTATAAGCCTGGTAGGAATTGTAAAATATATTTTATACCGAAAGGGGACTAAAAGTTGATATTCAACCTTCGGTTTAAATAATTATCGAAATTATCTTCATAGAGAACATTTCAGCGCAGGTTTGTAATCTATACAAACTCAACATCATAACACCTGTAAAAAAGAAAATGCAGCACCATAATTTTACCAAATAGATTAATTTGTGAATGAATATACTTCTTGTCACTATTTAGTGAGAAATTTACGGCTCCTTTTTCTCCCTTGAAATTAAGCTCGCTCCAAATTTAAATCGAAGTTTCACCGAGTCTAAAAAATGGTACTGCTGAGATAATAACATTCTCCCGAAAGTTCACAAGAGAGCCGGTTCCCAAATAAACTCGTATATAACCTAGTTATGAATCCGCGGTAAAAAATCGACGGGCTTCTTTAATTTTAGTAATGAAATTTACTGCATAATTCTTTATAATAACCTCTGACTATTCAAGAGACTGAAATGAATGCCGAAGAATTAAATGCCGAGATTGAAAGAATAATCCGATCCCCCAATAATATTCAAGAGTTTGCAGTTATCGCGTCTATAGAAGAGAACTGGCGAATGATTGATAAAAATATGCCTGTACCAAGAAGTACCGGTGTTGGTGAAGATGATTGCCCTGAATGTTTTGAAGCGATCCGGTTTATATTTGATAAGTTTTCGTCGGGGGGTGAAAGGATTCCTTTCATATGTCCTCATTGTAAAGCAGAACTGGATTGTGTCTTGGAATATACGGGCTATACAAGTGATGCCCATCTGGAAGAAAGAGAAGTTGAATAAAGGAGCACCCATACAGATGCCCCTTTTATAAATTATTTTTTAGGAAGTACTAAATTTAAAATTGGTACTGCTATTAGCGAGAGAATCATTCCTATTGAACCTGCCTGCGGCGACGGAACTCCACTGAAGTATAAGAAGAGACAAACAGCGAGCGAACTTACAGATGAAATGATAACAGCCAGGCGTCCTGTGTCTTTTGTAAACAATCCCCAGACAAAAGGCCCGAGAAAAACCGATCCTATTGCGCCCCATGAAATTCCGAGAATACTTACAATTGTGGATGGTTTGAAATAGGCCAGTATCACCGAAAGAATTACAAACAAAGCGCTGAAAATTCTCATCAACATTGTTAATTTTTTATCTTCAGCATTCTTGTTAATGAATCCCGCATATAAATCTTTAACAACGGAAGAACTTGAAATCAGTACCAAAGCCGCCAGTGTAGACATTGAAGCTGATAGAATGAGCAAGAGAATTATAATTGAAAGTGCTTCTGGAATTATATTCACTAGCAACTCTGGCATTAAAGCATCAAATACCGGCTCGCCGTTGTTGAATGCGGCTGGACTATTTTCGGGTGTTAAAAAGAAACGTGTTGTTGATCCAACAAAATAACCGATACCCCCGATTAAAAGAGCGAAGATTGTTGATGCGATCATACCGATTTTTATTGAACGATTATCTTTGATCGCATAAAATTTTTGTACTAGTTGAGGCATTGCAAACGGGGCAACACTTGTTAAAATTACTAACGATAACAGAGGCCACCATCCGGGAGGACCGACAATTTCGGTTAACTTAGGATCTATTGAAGATAATGCAGATGTAATATTACTGAGACCATCCGCTTTATCGATTGTTATGATAAGCAATATCAAAACACCTACAGTCATTATAATCCCAAACACTACATCGATCATCGACATGGATTTATACCCGCCAAGAACTAAGTACAACGCTGTGAAAAATCCCATAAAAAGGAGGGCATAAGTGTAATCAATTCCGAACGTAGATTGAAACAAGTAAGACAAACCCATGAACACCGCGGCGGTGTAGGGGACAAAAAATATAAAGATTGATACTGACGCAAAAAGTTTTAAGAAACTACTGTCGTAGCGTTTTTCGAAAAATTCCGGCATTGTGGAAACTCCATATTCTCCCGACATCTTTTTAATTCGCGGGCCTACCAGCCACCATACCCCCAGCACTCCGATCAATGCGTTACCTATTGCTATCCATAAACCCGAATAACCGAACCCCCATCCAACTTTCCCCGCAAATCCTATAAACAGAACAGCGGAAAAATATGCGGTGCCGTAAGTAAAGGCAGTCATCCATGGCCCGATTTTACCGCCGCCTAGGAAGAAATCTGAAAATGATTTTGTCCCTTTAAGTCCTTTTAAACCGACTATGATTATTATCGCCGCATAAATTGATATAACCAAAATTTTCAATAACATTTAATTCTCCTATTAAGTCTGGATTTTATAATGTATACATCAATTCAAAACGTAACCAGTAATATCCGTCCGCATTAGAATCGTAATAATTACCTGGCCAGAAATTTTCCAATAGCAAATGCCCGGATAAGTTTTTATTAATTTTCGCGTTAAGTTTTGTTATCAGTAATTCGCCTCTTGTTTTACCGCTGCCTGCATTCAATAAACTGGCAGGAGGCATATCGTAGTGAGACATCAGGTGATGTAAATCAATATCAAGAGTGAGCTTGTCGCATAAGTCAAATTTCACGGAACCGTAAATTGAAATTATATTACTCCAGTATGCTACCTTTCCACCGTATTCCAAAATTTGAGTATAGATATATGATTCACTCCATTTAGGCCAACGGCTGAATACAGCGTCCCACCCTTCGGTGTCTTTTGTAGCCGGATCGTCACCCGATAGATTGAATGTTCCTATCGTAACCGTTTTAGGATAGGGGAGACTATGATTTAATTTGTAACTCAAGTAAGTATAGCCTCCAAAAGAATTTCGTTTATTGCTTCCGTAGCTTCCGTTTTGAAATGCGGCTTCGGCTGTTATGTTCAGTCTCTCCGTTATGGGAAATGCAAATCTCATTCCAAACGTATTATAATTTTCTTCAACGGAATCACGGCTTGTTGAATTAATTTTCTTATTCAAAACATACGCGTCCAAGATCATAGCGTTATCGAATTTAGTGCGGTAATAAAGTCCTAATCCTTTTTCCGGTTTTTCAATCAGCATTTGTTGTTGATCATTGATTGGTTTAACAATGTCGTCTGTGGTCGGCTGATAAGAGTAAAACAATGTGAGGTTATCATCTTTTCTAAGTTGAATGTCGGCGCGCAATGCGTTGAAGTAAATCGAGCGGGATCCGTCGAGCGGATGTCCGTCCATTACCACAAAGCCTTCGCCTAGAATGATGTTCTGTCGACCAAGTGTTAAAGTAACCGGGATATTTTTCAAAGGTTTGTATTCGATGTAAAGGTTGTCGAAAATTACTTCATGAATTTCGAATTCTTTATTATCGGGTTTAAAGTAGTACCTGAATTCATTTGTAAGTTTGGCAAAAATTTCTAAATCGGTAACCGGCTCCCATTTTGCCCATAGTGAAGTACGATGCCTTGTAAAAGAATTTGCGGCATCTGCGCCGTCGTTTAAGGTTATTGCATTGTTCCAGTTAACAAATCTTAATCTCTCCGAAAACCCGAATTCGAAATTTTGTTTTTCATGTTGTGAATAAATATTGACCGGAATTGTGAAATTCATTCCTATAATAAGTACGCAGAAAACGAGTCTCTTTAATCTCCCCATAATAAGTTTCTCTATGTGATGAAAAGGCAATATATGTAAAAATTTTGATGTCAATTTACGAACATTGTTTTTGATAATAAAAGAATAATTTAAGGGGGAGACCGCCTCTTTTAAGAAAATAAATCAAATATGCTATTCTCAACTATTTTCATTAATTTTACTTAGTAGATATAAAGTTTTTCTTTCCGGTAGATTTTAATATCTAATTATTTCCCTAATAGGAAAATATGCCAGCCTGAAATTATATGTAATATTCATGCCTGAGTAGTTTTCAACTCCATATAATTAGTTAAATACGTTGGTGCCCGGGAATAGAAATTTTATATTAGGGAAATTTTATTTATTAATTTATAGGAAATTTTGATGATCACGTTTGAAGAAATTGGAATTGATTCCCAGATTTTGCGTGCTATCGATGAGCTAGGATTCAAAAGTCCAATGCCGATTCAGGAAAAAGTAATTCCTCATTTAATTAAAGAAGAATGTAGTGATATAGTTGCATTAGCACAAACAGGTACGGGTAAAACTGCCGCATTCGGTTTACCTCTGATACAAAAAACAGATACTTCTAAAAAACATACCCAGCATTTGATATTATGCCCAACAAGAGAACTATGCTTGCAGATAACCGGTGACTTGACGGATTACGGCAAATATGTGAAGAATCTTAAAATTACCGCTGTTTATGGAGGGGCAAGTATTGATAAACAAGTTCAATCAATTAAAAAAGGAACGCATATTATTTGTGCAACCCCCGGACGGTTAATTGATTTGATAGGAAGAGGCGTTATCGATCTTTCGAGAATTAAGACTGTTGTTTTGGATGAAGCCGATGAAATGCTTAACATGGGATTCCGTGAAGACCTTGAGGAAATTTTAGTTGAAACGCCCGAAAATAAAAATACACTTTTATTTTCAGCAACAATGCCTGCCGATGTTCAAAGAATTGCAAAACGCTATATGAATAATCCGGTGGAATTTGCTGTAGGAAAAAGAAATGCAGGCGCCGAAAATGTTAATCATATTTGTTATATGGTGCATGCCCGCGATCGTTATCTCGCACTTAAACGTATTGCTGATTTTTACCCTGAGATTTACGGTATAATTTTTTGCCGTACAAGAAAGGAAACTCAGGAAATTGCCGATAAGCTGATGAATGACGGTTACAATGCAGACGCTCTTCACGGCGATTTATCACAGGCACAAAGAGATGTAGTGATGAACAAATTCCGCATAAGAAATTTGCGCCTACTGGTGGCAACCGATGTTGCAGCACGTGGATTAGACGTGGACAACCTTACACATATTATCAATTATAATCTTCCCGACGATCTAGAAATTTATACACACAGAAGTGGAAGAACAGGAAGAGCAGGAAAGAGCGGAACTTCCATTATGATTGCTAATCTTAAAGAAAATGGAAAACTTAGGCAGATAGAAAAACAGATCAACAAAAAGTTCAAGTACCTCCCGGTTCCATTGGGTAAAGATATCTGTGAAAAACAATTATTCCATCTTATAGATAGAATGGAAAAAGTGGAAGTCAACTCAAAACAGATTGATAGCTATCTGCCGGAGATTTATAAAAAATTGGAATGGCTGAACAGGGAAGACCTTATCAAGAAATTTGTTTCGGTTGAGTTCAACAGGTTTCTTGAATATTATAAACATACCCCCGATTTAAACGTTCCGGCCGACGAAAGACCTTCAGGTAAGAGAAAAAGCGGAGGGAGCAGTTACGATTTCACTCGCTTCTTTATTAATTTGGGTAAAACCGATAATTTACAACCGACTACACTCATTGGTATGGTTAATGATTTTACCGGTATTCGTAATATAGAAATAGGCGCAATTGAGATTCTTAAAAATTTCTCGTTCTTCGAAGTGGAAAACGGACATGCAGATAAAATCTTGGATGCTTTTAAAAACAAAAAGATGAAAAAGCGCGAAATAAATATTGAAGTTGCCGAAAAGAAACGGAGCGGAAGCGGTAGAAAAGACGGCGGCGATTTTAAATCAAAGGAAGGCCGTCAATCCGGTAGAGGCAATAAAAGTTTCTCACAAGATAAATCTAAAGGGAGAACCTGGAGCGGAGGAGCAAAAGAAGGTTCCGGCAGGAAAACTTTTAAACGAAAATCCAAAGGTAAAGTCTCTTTTAAGAAATAGATCTTTTTTGAATTTTATTAAATAGCGGAGCCCATTATTTTTGGGTTCCGTTTTTTTTTGTGTCTGAATATTGGTATTGATTAAATGATAGGAATTGGTGATTATCACTTATAACTTATCTCATTACACGACGAACATGTTTAAACTTACTCTAATATGTCTAAATCTACTATTCTTTTCATCATTAAATGCTCAAACAAATGGAAATGTTGAAATTGCCGATGTGATAAATCTTATCAGCAAGGACAGTGTCATCAATTACATTACCCGGCTTGAAAATTTTGAAACTAGGTTTATGCTTGCTCCCAATAGATTTTTAATTGCCCAATGGTTAAAAGATGAATTCGAAAAGGTTGGTTTCACCAACGTAGAATTAGATACATTCGAATGCAAAACAACTATCTCTCTTCCGCCGAGAGGCAGGTATATTGATACAACAACTGTTCAGGTAAACGTGATTGCGACACTCCCCGGCACCGAAACACCCAATGATATTTACATAATATGCGGTCACTATGATTGTTTTGCTGACAATGCCAATCAATTCTTATACGCTCCTGGTGCAGACGATAACGCAAGCGGAACTACAGCCGTACTCGAATCGGCACGTGTAATAATGACAGCCGGGTACAAACCAAAATCAACTTTACGTTTTATTGCATTTGCCGCGGAAGAACTAATTAACTTCGGAGGGGGCGGTTCGACGCACTATTCATTAATGGCAGCAGAAAGAGGGGACAACATCAAACTGGTGATCAATAATGATATGATTGGTAATTCATCTCCTAATGCTCTTTTTGAAACCGTTAATGTGGGGCACAGAGATTACAATAGAATTGGATCCGTCGCATATTATGTAACAGCATATTCCAATATGCAGATCAATACCGATTCTTACAGCGGAGGTGATCTTTTAGGTTTCTTTGATAACGGTTATGAAGGAGTTTATTTCGAAGAGAATGTGTGGAACAACAGTAATTATCATAAAACATCAGACACTATATTAAATCTATATACAAATTACTGCACAGAAGTAATCAAAGCATCCTGCGCTACATTACTGGGCATGCAGTTATGCCCTTCAGCAATAGATGAAATTCAAATTCCATCCGGATATGCACTAAAGCAGAATTACCCGAATCCTTTTAATCCCTCTACAAGGATTTTGTATCAACTCCCTGAAGCAGGTTACGTAAGCATTAAAGTTTACGATTGTCTCGGAAGGGAAATATCACGGCTTGTTAACGATTTCCAACATGCCGGTATTTATGATGTCCGGTTTTCTGCGGGGAAAGAGTTATCCAGCGGTATGTATATTTACACTATAAACTGCAATGGATGGAGTGAAAGCAATAAAATGATGCTGGTTCGTTAATATTCTCCTGGTATGAAAGGACAGGTTTGGATGTTGAAGATGTGAATTGATTATGTTATTATTCACCAAGCGGAAAGATCAATTAGTTAGAATCGATCATTAATATTCTCAATAGAATTTTTCTAGTGTTCTTATTAAGATGAATCAATAGCACAGAGGTTGGTATGGGAAGCAGGCAAAAAATAACAGCAATGTTTGCAGCCTTCCTATTCATCTTTTGTAGTGTTGTCAATTCTCAGAATGTTCCTGTATATGAGATGATAGGGAAGAAGGTCAATTCGGTTATTAATAATTACGGTAAACCGGCTCACCGGGATAAAAGTGATCCCACTCTTGAATGCCTTTTTTATCAAACAAGTAACTTACGCATGGTATTTGTTGCGGGTAGCGAAGGAGTTTTTCAAGCAGAATCTACACGGTCGCTTAATTCCGCCGGTTCGGCAAAAAATCACCTTGACGATATTATCAAAGGATGCCTTGAGAAAGAAATGAAAGTTGATACTATCAACTCAGAAGATTTCAAAATTTCGGGTGATAACATTAGGGCGGAGATTACGCTATTTAAAAATTCTTATTCCAATAAGTACGAGGTTAGGATAAAAGCGACAAAGTAATCCTTACAACCAATTGTGAACTTATTGTTAGATTCTTTTTATAACCTCTCTTGAAAGGGAAGAGAAAAATAATTTCGTCATGAAACTTCTCTTTTATCATTTTCATCAATTAAAAAGTAAAGCTAAATTTGAAAACCGTTTTATTAACAATACAAGAGTAAAATATTTTGGATGATTTTAATATAGTAATTTATATCGGTTATGCCGGCTCGGTCTTGGTAGCATTATCATTGATGATGAGTTCTTTGGTAAGGTTAAGAATTATCAATCTAATCGGGGCGTCGATTTTTGCAACTTACGGTTTTTTAATTGGCGCTATGCCGGTAGCCTTTTTAAATTCATTCATCGCATTGGTTGATATATATTATTTGATAGAAATTTTCTCTGCCAGGGAATATTTCAAAGTGCTGGAAGTAAAACCCGATTCGTATTACTTGAAATATTTTTGCGAATTTCATGCAAAAGAAATAAATAAATTTCAGCCGACGTTCCGGCTTGTACCTGATAAAAATGTTTTTACATTTTTTATACTTCGCAATTCTGTACCGGCAGGATTGGTTGTTGCCTCTCCACGCGGCGAAGAAGAGGTCTTTATCAATCTCGATTACGCTGCACCCGGTTACCGGGACTTTAAAATGGGGAAGTATGTTATTAACCAGGTATTCAAAAAGAAAAATGTAAAACGACTAAGCAGCGATCCCGGCAACCCGGTTCATGAAAAGTATTTAAAGCGAATGGGATTCAAGAAGATCGATAAAGATTCGGAAGTGATTTATAGGCTTAGTCTCTAAATCGAATGATTGTATGATTTAACGATTGATAAATTTTGCAGATTTCATGCTTCTTTTCGTAAAACCGGGGAAAGCAGAAATCTGATGATAAAAATTGTTATGAATATTTGCTTAGTAGAAATACAATCCCAAATCAAATTTCGTAATTCATCCAATTATCTATCGTGAAAGCGGGTAAAATAAATTAGAAAACTATTACTGCTTATTTTATTCAAATGATCAAATACTAATTATCTTTTAGTGCCAATAAATTCGGAGAGTTGCTTAACTCAAATATTACTGCCGAATATTTGCTTGCAAAATTAAAATAGGATTCATATAAGAAATATCATAAATTAATTATCAATCCATCGGAGCTCGGGTAAATGAAAGCAATAAAACGGATCATATTCTTTTTTTCAGCTTTGCTTGTCATTTTTATTATTCGGGAATTTATAGAATTATATTTCTTTATAAGAGAGATAAATGTTTATCTTGCCTATGTTGCGCTTGTAATTCTATTTGCAGGTATGTTCTATTTCCTTGTAATCCCCATTATTACAATCTTAAGAATGCCGGCAATCTATGCCCCGGTTTCAGACCAATCTTCTGCGAATGAATTATTAGTTAAAAGAATTGCAAATTTTAAAACAAATAAATATTTACTGGAAAGCAGATTCGATTTTGCAAATATTAAAAATGATATGCAGAGTTACGAAAGGATTATCTTAGTTTTATCTGCCCAAGCAGCGGTAATCCGGCGCAAGTATGTGAATCAATTATTTTATAGCACCTCCATTTCTCAGAATGGATTTCTTGATGCAATACTCATACTTTCCGCTTCGCTAAATTTGATAAAGGAAATATTCATATTGTACAATGGTCGTGTATCTAACCGGGAAGTCTGGATAATTACCAAAAAAGTTTATTACTCAATTGTTATTGGGGGAAGTGAAGGGGTGGAGTATGCCACCGAAGAAATTTATTCTAAAATGGCAACTAGTTCTTTAAAGAGCATTCCGTTTTTAGATAAACTGCTCAGTTCTGTTGTTGATGGTTTTATCAATGCAGCATTATTAACCAGAGTTTCTTTAATTACCGAAAATTATTGCAAAACGATTTATCTAAATAACGACAAAGATTTATACCCATCTGCCAAATCTGTTATCTCAACAACAAAAGACATAACTTTCCAAATGATCAAAACAATTAATGAAACTCTTATAAAAATGGTTAAGAACAAATCAGGGGATTTATTTATGAGGGGGATGAATCCTGTGGCTTTTGTACTGGGCAAAAGTTACGAATCATTAAAAGAAAACTCTCCGTTGAAAAAAGGCAAAAATTTATTCGAAAATTCTGTAACATTTATCAAAGGATTATTTAATCAATAAATCGAATCGATTCTGGGTACTGAAATTAAATCTTATAGTTCACTTATGGTATTGAATGATTGATAATTATGTTTATTACATTAATAAGAATCTATATCTAATATAGTGTAATTAAGTATAAAGTTTCAGATATTTACAATATTCATTTATGCATACTGTCATTTACTATTATTGAAGTAATTCTATTGAACAAAATTCACATATCAGTTGATTAATATGATTAAAAAATTAATTACCCCCAGTGAAATTGAAGACGGAATGATCTTAGCCGAAACGATAATGAAGGATACGAGTCAAATCCTCTATGCACTGAATATGAAATTAACTACAAAACATCGTGATCTGTTTAAAACTTGGGGTATTAAATCAATTTATGTGTACGTTGAAGAAAAAATTGAAATAAAAGAAGAGCCAAAAAACGAAGAGGAGATTAGGTTAGAAGCCGATGAACTTCTTAAGAAAAGAATGAAATGGGTGCCACGAAACCCGAATGAAAAAGACTTAATGGAAATGGGGCTTCAAAATATTTCAGAAAATTATTTTTAATTACAAAGAATTCTCAGACTCTTATGAATATCTTTGAAAAAATATTAACCCAAATTAACAGCCTGCCGACTTTACCGACTATTTATTCAGCTCTTTCCGAAGCACTTGATAATCCAAATACTTCTTCGGATAAGTTGGCGAAAATAATCTCAACCGACCAGGCATCAGCTTTTAAGATACTCAAAGTAGTTAATTCTCCTTTTTATGGTTTTCGTGGAAAGATAGAAACAATATCCCAAGCAATTCTATATCTAGGTTTCAACGAAGTTAAAAATATTGTTTTCGCTTTATCGGTGATCAATTTTTTTTCTAAAGATAAAAGATTACCCAATTTCAGGCCTCTCGATTTTTGGGGGCACTCAATTGGCGTTGGCGTTGCGGCAAGAGCTATTGGCCGTGTCATCGGCTCACAGAATTTGGAAAATTATTTTTTAGCCGGAATTTTTCATGATATAGGTAAATTGATATTTTTTGAATTTGCTTACGAAGAATATGCCGATGTACTAAAAATTGTAGAAAATGAAGGATGTTGTATAAAAGACGCAGAAATGGAAATATTCGGATTGGATCATGCAAGGGCGGGAAAACTTTTAGCTGCAAAATGGAAACTCCCTAGTGGTATACAAGATTCAATTTATTACCATCATAGCGGGATTATACCCGGGGAAAAAAATCAACTGGTTGCTGCGGTACATATCGGTAATATTGTTGCTAGAATTTTATCGCTTGGATATGCCGGGGATATTTTTATCCCGGAACCGAATTTGGATGTTTGGGAAATATTAAAAATTCCACACGGGTTTTTTACTCAAAATAGAAAATCAATAGAAAGGGAATTTGAAAATACCATCCAATACATGTTTGCCAAATAATTTCCTTAAGTATTTATCTCTCCAAAACTCTTTTGACACTGCTTAAAAAAAGTCACTAATATTTTGGTAATTATTTACGATAATGTTTATGAGGTTATATGTATAAATCATTAAAAATATATATTAAATTGCTGTTTATTTTGGTAGTTATCTTCTTCTGTTTTTATTTATATGCTGAAATTGGTAATGAAGGTAAACAAATAAATAGTAATTTTGATAACGGGAATTTATTGGAGAAAAATCTTTCGTCGATGGAAAGTACTCTATTTGATGTTCCCGCTATTGATGGAATTATTATAAACCGATCCTCAGTATTTAATATAAACCCGGTTCGCTCCGATAGCCCTATATTCAATATTAATAACCAAAGTTTAACAGCATATTTCCCTACGCTGCTATTGCTACTTCTCCTTTTTTTCCTCGCCTTTGTTTTTATTACAAATAAAATGAGAAAGCATTATCAATCGAGAATTGAACAGTTGTTTGAGATGAATGAAAAAATTAGTGAAGAGTTTGGCTACATGAAAAAGTCTTATCACTCATTTTTTAATCAAATGAATCATGATATTAAAAATATATTAAATTCGTTGCAAAGCGCGTCATCTCTTTTCCATTCACATTATGAATCACTTGACGATTCTGATAGAAACACTCTTGTAGAATCCATTTCGGCTTCTGCAAATCAATTAAGCGGTTTTTTTGAGAATATAACTGTCTGGGCAAGTGTTTCATCGGGAATGCTGGAGATGGAAAAGGATGAATTTCGGATAATATTGCCGGTCAAAGAGATTGTCGATAACTATGCTTGTGCGCTTCGTAATAAAGGAATTAAAGTAAAACTTGATATACCCGAGGATGCAACTGGGTATTTTGATATTCCCGCTTTAAAAATCCTTGTTAGAAACCTCCTAACTAATGCTATTAAGTATTCATTTCCCAATGGCGAGATTGAAATATATTATCAAAAGTCGGATTCGGGTACTTCACTAAGTGTTAGAGATTATGGAATAGGAATTTCAAAAGCAGACCAAGAAAAACTTTTTAACTTAACAACAATTTTCAGCAATAACGGCACAAATGATGAAAAGGGGGTCGGGTTAGGACTTATAATTTGCAAAGAGCTGCTTCAAATACTCGGCGGTAAAATTAATATGAAAACGATTGAAAACAAAGGGAGCAGTTTTACACTTTTCTTTCCCCCCAAAAAATATCCAAACCACTGATTTTCAATTTATTTTATTTACAAAACAACTCAATTATTTCTCATTTTATTCGATGATAACCTTGTAGTCTTAGCCGTAAAAGTAAATAATTCATAATGTTAAACTAGAGCCGGTATTTCCTAATGGGCATGCCTTTAGAAAACTTTTTAGTTGATAATAATTCTCATGAAGGTGTTGATGAATTACAACTTGCTCAATTTAGAAAGCTGGGTAAATTGTATCTTCCACATAAGTATGATGAAGAAAACAATGGTGCATGGTTAAACAGGGGAAATGCTTTTTATCTTCTTGTGAAACCAAAACACTATGATGAATTATTTTTGGTATTTGATAAAGCCCCCTATTTTTGGATATACGACTCGCCGTTTATCCGGTATATCAGAAGTTTTTTCAGAATAACCAATACAGTGAAAAACGAATCCAACGGTATTCTTGAATTTTTAAATTACTATTCAAAATGGGTGTTGGGAAAATCTGCTGAAGAAAAAAGGTTCTATGCCAACTCTGCTATCGATGTAATGATAAAACGAAAGTTTACAAAACATTTTATGGGGCAGGTTCTGGAAAGTGTAATCTACATATTTGAAGAATCACAGAATAATAAAATGTTGGCCGTTGATCTTTTGGAATCTTCGATGGGTAAAATATCATCCTTAAAAATGCCCCCCGATATCGAATCGGAAATGATGTATTCTTTGACTCTGTTCCTAGGGTTTGCTCAACTCAAGCTAGAATCATATGATATAGCCGAAGACACATTTTCACGTGCGCTATCTTATAAGCCTGATGGAATAAATGCCAAGTTTTACCTTTCTCTTACAAGCGCTAAACTTCATAATGATCATGTTACAAATAACCTAATTAATGAATTGTATGATTATGATTTGGCGCGGGTAAGTTATGCGATGGAAATAAATAACAGTAAATTGTTTAATGCATATTGTTTCGAAAATATTATTCAAAATATCTTTAGATATGAAGATTACCTTTCTGTTATCGATTTACTCAGCAGTGAGATAGGCATACGCATCAGTAAGGCCGACTTATTATACGCTTCATTAAAAGCGAAGCTTATCGATTTTAACAACATTGATTTTAAAAGTGCGATTGAAAAAAAGAATATTGCATCTCTTCGTTTTATCGAAGAGATACTGAAACAACATACGGTTAAAAACAATATCATATTTCTTTCATCTATGACTTTAATTGAAGAAAAATTTTACAGTGCAGTTTACTCTATTATTAAAATGATTAGCGACAAATATGAATCCGAAATTCAAACAGCTCTTGCGGCACATGACGTGCAGATTCAGGAAGGCCAAGACATAATAATGCAAATAAAAGGGGAGATTGAAAGTACAAAGATCAGTTTAGCTCAAAAATATGAAAAGGCAATCAATAATTTTAAGGAAACAACTAAAAATAATATCCTTCACTTGGAAGATAGAATTGCGAATCTTGCTAGTCAATCGGAGTATAATATATTCACTGTATTTAAAAACAATATGTTTTATAATATTTTCTTTGCACTTATTGTTTTATTAATAGTTGGTTTTGCCAATTATTCCAACAATTACATTAGTGAAATATCCAATATGAATAAAATAGTTTCATCATTCATTCTTACCGGTTCAAAATGGGGGATAATTTCTTTCGTAATGGGAGCAATTTTTTCTTTAATTCATCTTTTGACGGTTATTACAGAAAGGAATTCCCAAAAACAGATATTGCTTAAGAAAATTGAAAAAGTTAAAAAACAAAGTGAACATGAAATTCAATTGATAATGAAAGAAAAGGAAGAAACAGAGAAAACGGCAATTAAGAAATTGAATGAAAAAATTGAATTTAATGAGGCAAGAATTAAGAATTTAATTCTGGAAAGAAAAAAAGAAGAAGAAGAAATTCGTGTAAAATATAAAAAGGAAATTGATCGAGAAACGGTACCCCTCAAAGGATTTCTCCCAAAATAAATAAAATAGATTTGGCTAAATATAGCCATATTGTCAAAAAATCATCTTAACCATCCTTAAAAACCGCTTAAAAACGAAGAATCCGGTATGGAACGATATTGGAACAGCACTTAACTAACGAAAGGAATAAGGACAGCATAGTATTTGTTAACTGAAAACCTTTCCCACATAGTTAAAAGTCAAAATGAGGATGATCATGAAAGTTGCTGCTTTTATTCCGGCTAAAGGATCAAGTGATAGAATTCCAAATAAGAATACTATGCTCTTAGATGGAGAACCCATGTTTTTAAGAAGCTTATCCAAATTGTTGAAGTGTGAAGAAATTGACCAAGTTTATCTGGATACTGAATCATATGAGATAATAGAAATGGCTTCAGATGTAAAATGCGGAATTTTAAGAAGAGATCCACTTTTAGCTTCAAATAAAACAGACGGCAATACTCTTTTCATTAATCAGGTAAACAATTGTGACGCTGATATTATTGTTCAGCATCTTTGTACAAGTCCTTTTATTAAACCTGAAACAATAGATAGAGGGATAAGAGTACTTAAGGACTCTGATCAATACGATTCCGTTGTTGCGGTCAGAAAAGAGAAACAATATAAATGGGAAGATGGGAAACCTAAATACGATTATAATAATATTCCGAATAGTTGTGAATTGCCCGATTCTATTATTGAATCAATGGGATTATATATCGTAAAACGTGAGTCTGCTCTAAGAACAAATAGACGGATTGGTGATAAACCATACTTCCTTGAAATTGATTCAATTGAAAGTGTAGATGTAAACTGGCCAGCTGATTTTGAATTAGCCAACTTAATTGCAGTTGGACTAAGAGAGCAGGAAAGAAAACTGCTAGAGAATATTAAACATCTTTTAACCAGCCCACTCCTTTCAGACATCCTAGATGATTTAGCGCTGAGTGGCGTACTTTCAAACAAATTCAATCTTAACATTCCGAATCATAAGATATTGGGAAGGGCTAAAACTCTTCAGATTGACTTATGTGCAGACGATGACGATTATAAGAAAATTTATGACAGTTTAACTCTCTATGATCATGTAGTATCAAATGATATTGTAGTAGTTGCAAATAACATTCCTGACTATGCTTTCTTTGGAGAATTAAATGCAAATCTAGCGTTAAGATCCGGAGCTATTGGTGCAATTATAGACGGTGTAACCCGCGATACTATTGAAACAGCACAGATGGGATTCCCAGTATTTGCAAAAGGGAACTATTGCAAAGATACCAGAAGAAGAGGGATCGTAACGGCTAAAAACAGAACTGTAGTAATAGATGGTATAAGTATACATAAAGATGATCTTATATTCGGAGATAAAGATGGAATTGTTGTTATACCGAAGAAATATGAGAAAGAGATAATAGATACTGCTTTACTAAAAATGCAAAATGAAAAATTAATTCTAATTGATGTTGCCAGGGGTGAAGATACAAATACCCTGGTCTCAAAATATGGCATGTTTTAAAGGAGCAAGAAATGAATTCTAATATGGTAATTACATTTATAACTTTTGATAAAGCCGTGATTAACAAGAAAATATTTTATTTAAACTAATCATAAAGAATTCAGTATATAATTATTAATTCCAACAGGCTAAGGGAAAATAATGGAAATATGTCTGATGACTTGTTATTTGCTAAACGACGAGATTTCTTCAGAAATTAATAAATTACAAGAGATATTAGCTCCATATGATATACAACTTCTTTTAATTTCTCACAATGCATCGGAAAACTTAAATGTGCCATGCATTAAAATTCCGTATAACTTTATGGGTTTCGACGATGAATTTGTCCTTAAGGAAAACCGAACCATATATGATTATAAAACTCTACTGAACATTGATAAATTATTCAACCCTTGTATTGAAGGATATTCAGAAGAAAATAGCAGAAACGGATTATTAATTGCTCACGAAATATTAAGTGAAATAGTTGATCTCTTCAAACCGTCAATTTCCTTTCTTTGGGGGAATTCTCATCCCCATAATATAATCTTAATGAAGATACTGGAAGATAAATCAATTCCGATTTTTATTTTTGAAAGAGGGTTATTAGCTTCAACATTGATGATTGAGAAAGAAGGAATAGGTGGTGAAACAGTTCTTAATACAGATCATGCTGTTTGGAGAAATTGGGAATCTAATAATGATCTTACGTACTTTAACAAGATTAGAAATTATTATGTCAAAAAAAATATAAGAGAAAACACTCAAAATAATTTTATAACGTTGGCGGAATTAAGAGAAAAGTTTGACTTAAACAATAAAAAAGTAATTGTTTATTGGGGACAACACGATGTGTGGAGTGGTCTCATTCCGAGAAACACAAAAACTTCAAAGATTGACTCTCCTTACTTAAGTTCCAATAAAGATGCCATTTTAAAGATTCTGAAGTCAATTCAAAGTAACAATGAAATATTTTTCATTTACAAACCTCATCCTCACTATAAGAATCAGGAAGAACTTGAGTATTTAACTAGGGAAAATTTTGTAATTCTGAATGATGTTGAAAATTTCACCCTGTTTGATGTTGCCGATTGCTTTGCTTTTATGAACACGACGATGCAGTTCGAATCTTTATTCTATGAAAAACCAATACTATTATTGGCAAATAGTCATTTAACAAGCAAAGGAATTGCTTATCAATTTGATGGTACCAATTTATCAGAACAAATAAATAATGCATTTGCAAAAGTTGATTTCAAAAATAAAATTATCAACTCTAGAAAATTCTTAAACGGTCTTGCAGCCGATTTCTTATATGGTTATAAACAGGATAACCCTTTTGTGAAAGGGACCAATGACTTTGCTGATATTATCTTAAAAAATTCTCTGAAAATAAGACAAACTGCTGATATAAATGTTTTATTGGAAATGTTAGGCAACTCAATCAGTTTAAAAAGAAAATCTAAAGCAATCGCAAATTTTGATACCAGTACTAATGAAAATGATGATATCACTCAGTTTAAGACTATGATAAGATTAATTGCACTTTATCTCCCTCAATTTCATAGAATACCCGAAAATGACAAATGGTGGGGAGAAGGATTTACCGAATGGACGAATGTAAAAAAAGCCAAGCCGATGTTTGATGGTCATTATCAACCGCATGTACCCTCGGGGCTCGGTTATTATGATTTGCGTTCGGATGAAGTAAGAGTTAAACAAGCTGAATTAGCAAGCGAATACGGCATTAATGGCTTTTGTTATTATTACTATTGGTTCAACGGAAAAAAACTTCTTGAATCTCCTATTGAGAAACTGTTGGAATCAGGCAAACCCGATTTCCCGTTTTGTATCTGCTGGGCAAATGAAAATTGGACAAAGAGATGGGACGGCCATGAAGAAGAAATAATAATGCCGCAAAACCACAATTTTGAAGACGACAAGGAATTTATAAATGAGCTGATTCCATTTTTCAAAGATAAAAGATATATAACAATCAACGGCAAGCCACTTCTCATAATTTACCGTACGGAATTATTCCCAGATATGAAAAAGACTTCACGTATATGGCGGGAAGAGGCCATAAAAGCCGGTATAAAGGATTTATTTCTTGTTCGTGTTGAAAGCTTCACTAAAGACTATGATCCCGAAGAAATAGGTTTTGATGCTGCAATGGAATTTGCGCCCGACTGGTATATGATAGGCCCACCGATGGAGGAATTTCAGAAAAATGGGCAGACGAAAGAACTTAGGGTGCATGACTACGAAATAGTTAAAAAGAATATGATCGATACTAAAGTCCCTAACTATAAAAAATTCAGATGCGTAACTCCCTCGTGGGATAATGTTGCCAGAAGAAAAAACAAAGGGACTGTGTTTATCAATTCAAATCCTGATTCGTATGCAGAGTGGTTGACCGACATTCTCATGAAAACCGAACTTACTTTCCATGGTCAAGAAAAATTATTATTCATAAACGCATGGAATGAATGGGGAGAGGGATGTCATCTTGAACCCGATGTTAAAAATAGCAGAGCATTTTTAGAAGCAACGAGGAGGAGTATTACCGAACATAATTCGAAAATGAATTACGAACTATCTATTCGACAAAGCAATGAATTCGATCTTAATGCTAAGCAGCAATTGATAATTGTGCGCGATTTGATAGAAGAATCTAGTTTTACGGAAGCTGAATTTTTATTGAACAAATTATTCAACTTCTACCCGGGGAATGAATACCTTATCAATCTCTCTGCAGAGATCGAAATAAGAAAAGGGAACCTGTTTCTTGCCGAGATAACTCTACACAATATTTTGAAAAACAATCCGTCACATATAAAAGCGAATATTAATCTGACTGAAATATTCCGTTTGCGTAAAGCTCTCAAAGGGCAAAAAACATGCGCGGAACAGTTTATATCGAACCAGCTTGATAAAGCCGAAGAACTTATTGAAAAAAAGAATTATACCATGGCGAAACATTCGCTTCTGGAAATACTGAATTTGGAGCCCAATAACGTGCCGGCGCTAAATGATCTTTCGGTTATTTCAATTTTGCAAAAAGAATATACCGATGCAGTTTTATTAATTGATATGGTTTTCGATTTGGAGCCACATAATGAAATTGCATTGGAGAATAGAAATTATATTGAAAACATTTTGCAGTCAGAAGGCCATTCCAAGGAATTGGGAAATGGAGTAAATAGTCAAACTAATTTGGATGATAATTTAGAGTTTACTATGAATCAAGAAAGTGATTTTAATGAAAGATTTATGAAAGCAGAAAAACTGGTTGCCGAAAGTAAAATTGATGATGCAGCCGAAATTTTTAAAACCTTGCTGGATGAAGAACCGTATAATGTCTCAGTTCTGAATGATCTCGCAATTTTGGCAATCGTAAAGAAAAGTGTATACGAGGCGGAAGATTATCTCCATCGTGTCCTTTCTGTAGAACCTGGGAATAAAATTGCAAATGATAATCTTGTATATATTAAAACATTACCAGAGTATGTTACCGCCGAACCGCAATCATCACAAAACAGTTATGACGAAAAAATTAAATCGGAAATAGCTATTTACGAAAACCAGGCTGTGGTGCATGATTTACCTGATATTCATCATGTTTATTCAGAACATTTTATAAAACCCAATCTTAAAAAACTCACAGGTAAAGATAACAGTGACGCTTGGTGGGTAGATGAAATTGAAAAGCTAATTGAAAGGACAAATAGAAGAGTTAAAATTCTTTCGCTTGGCTGCGGCAACGGTGATGCGGAGATTCAGCTATTGAAGAAAGTAAAGTACCAGGATAAAATTGAATTCTTAGGATTGGATATTAATCCCAGTATGCTGGATCGAGCCAGGATAAATGCGTGCGAAAATGAAATGCAGTATGCAGAATTTAAACTTCATGATTTGAATAAACTGAAATTAACAGAAAAGTATGATGTATTCATCGCGAACCACTCTTTACACCACATGGTGGAATTGGAACATATATTTGACGAAATGAGCCGTGCATCCGGTGATGATATGATTTTTCTTATAAACGATATGATTGGCCGTAACGGGCATATGATGTGGGATAACACAAAGAAAATTGTTGATGACTTATGGCATCTTATGGCAAACAAATACAAAAAAAATGCTTATTCCGGTTCCTTCGATAAAGAGATAATGAATATCGATTGCAGCAGTGAAGGATTTGAAGGTATTAGAGCTGAAGATATTCTTCCACTGTTAAATAAGTTTTTCGATCTTGATGTTTATTACCCTTTCGGAACAGTAGTAAATAGATTTGTCGACAGGGCATACGGTCACAATTTTAATGCGTCGGATGAAAATGACGTAAACCTAATAGATAAAATAATCGAGTTGGATGAAAAGCTATTGCGTGAGGGTAAACTTGCTCCCTGCCAGGCTTTTATAAAATGTGTAAATAAAACTGCTTCGAATGCCCCCAAATTTCTCTTCCAATCGCCTGAAGAAAGTTTAAAGGCGCGCTACAATAACATTAAGCAGGCGGATTACATTAAGGAGATTGAAAAAATAACAGGGCGGAATATTCCGCGGGAAATTCAATGCATAAACGAAGAAGATAGCGGGAAAGCTCACGTTGCGGTTATATCTATCAATGACAGGTGCTGTTTAGGCGGGCGTGTACTATCATCTTTGGCAAAAAAGCATGGTCACAAAATTAGTTTGATTTTCTTCGGAGAATATGATACACAAAAACTTCGTTCCACTTGCACTCTTTGGGAAAACGGTGGTAAAAATTATCACGACGAATTACGAATATTAATCGATCTGCTTCATGAACTCAACCCGGCCGTAATTGGATTCACGTTCAGAAGTATATCCGAAACTATTGTTAGAGATCTTGCTGTAATATTGAAAAATGAATTCCCTGATAAACCAATACTACTTGGCGGTATCGGGGCTACATCTAACCCTAATGATTGTATTGAATATGCCGATTTACTTTGTGAAGGGGAAGGGGATTATATGCTTCCTCCTTTCTTGGATATTCTTGCGCAGGAAGGAACAGAAGACCTGACGGTCTTCAAACATGTACCTAATTTGTGGATTAAAATTAACGGTAAAATAATTAAGAATGACAAAGCTTTGTTGGTGGAAGATCTAGATACGACGCCGGTAATTGATTATGAAGCCAAGGATAAATATTCAATTGTTGGTACAAAGCTGCTAAGAAACGATGGACGATATGATAATGATCTTGGCGCCTACCCTTTGCTAACTTCCAGGGGGTGTCCTTACTCATGTTCTTATTGTCATAATTCCCAAATAAAAAAATTGTACAAGGGACAAAGATATTGCAGAAGAAGAAGTGTAGATCATGTTATTAATGAATTGGCAAATGAGAAGAAGAGGAATCCCAATTTACAGATGATTTCAGTTTATGACGACTCTTTCCCTGATAAAAAGGGGTGGCTGAAAGAGTTTGCTCCGAAATTTAAAGAAAAGATCGATCTTCCTTATTGGTGCTTTGTACACCCTGAATTTGTAACCGATGAAAGCATTCAACTACTGGTCGATTCCAAGGGGGGAAATATTTGTATGGGATGCCAATCTTTTTCAGAGAAAGTATTAAAGCTTTACAACCGTTTGACGCCCATGAAAACAATCAGGCGTGCTTTCGAAGTTTTGAAGCGGTATGATATAGCTGTTCAGATTGATCTAATCAGTTTCAATCCTTTGGAAACAGAAGAAGATAAACGTGCAACCTTCCGCTTTTTATTGAATCTGGATAAGAATACTGAATTCAACGCCACCCATAATAAGAGATGGTATTTATCGATTTCAAGACTAACATTGTTCCCGGATACGGTCCTTTTCGACAAAATTGAAAAGAGAGAAAAAACTACAGGCGAGTACCGGCCTTATATTGAAAATCCCAAATTGGAAGAATTCTGGGAAATGATGTATAGACTAACCCTTCATGATTATCTCCCCAAAGATGAACTTGAATATTTATCGGATCACTTTGATGAGTTTGTTGAACTTTACGATAAACCGACAGTAGATAACGGGATTGAGTTTATTATTAGAAGAATGATTTCAAACTCCGATACGGAAAAATTTCAGAAATTGAATAATGAATTAATAAGGCGCCTGGTTAAACTTGAAGGTAGTAAAAGTATAATGACTGCCATCGAATCAGTAGAAGAATTTTACCGGAAGCATATATCATCAAATCAAAGAGACGATATTAACTCAATTTACGAAGTTATGTTTGCAGTTAGCGAATCGCTTATAGAAACCGAGCAACTGGGGATTGCTAATTTCATCCTCCTTTTCTTGCTTGAACATAATTACTCTCAAATAAATGTTTTGAATAATCTTTCAGTCGTTTACATAATGGGGAAAAGATACTCGGAAGCAATTAATTATATAAATAAAGTGCTGAGTATTGATCCGGCTAACGAAGTAACACTAGGCAACTTGGAATATTTAAAAGAATTAAATCCGGCTGTTCGGCAAATGATCTAAATATGGATAGATATGAAAACTCTAATAATAAAATACGGCGCTTCGGGGGATGTTGTTCGAACGACAACTTTACTTAATGTATTAAAGGGAAAAGTTGATTGGCTGACTGCACCTATTAATGTTCCATTAGTAAAAGGATTGCCTGGAATTGTCCGCGTGTTTACAAATGAAGATATAACGATGCTCAATAAAACGGAATATGATTTGGTCATAAATTTGGAAGACAATCTAGAAGCAGCCCAAATATTAAATATGGTGAAGCACCGGGAGTTATTCGGGGCATATGCCGATAAGTCGGGCAAATTAAACTATACTGATAGTTCCAGAGAATGGTTCGACCTCAGCTTAATAAGCCGACATGGTTTATGGAAAGCAAATATTTTAAAATACGGTAACAATAAGTCATTTCAAGAACTGGTTTTCAGAGGATTGGGATATGAGTTTCATGGCGAACCTTATCTATTACCAAAAGGGCCAATAACAAATCTTTATGGAGACATTGCTGTTTCTCCCAAAGCCGGCAATGTATGGCCGATGAAAAATTGGAAGTTTTACGATGAATTGGTAGAATATCTTAGAAATCACGGGTTCGTTGTTAACTACCTTCCCCAAAGGAGTACCATGCTTGAACATCTTTCTGATGTTAGTAATCACAGGTATCTTATAAGCGGAGACAGTTTGCCTATGCATTTCGCACTAGGCAGTAATGTTGCCTGTCTAACACTGTTCATTTGTACAAGTCCATCGGAAATTTATGGTTACGGGCTTCAAAAGAAAATTATCTCCAAAGATTTGCAAAAATACTTTTATAGAAGAGATTATGACCCGATGGCAGTAAGGTCAATTTCACTCGAAGAAGTAATTAACGCATTTACATTGTTAAAAAGCGAGAGAGTTAAATATGCAGTTAATTGAAAAACTTGAAGAAGAATTGCAGAATTTATTCAATGATGGTAATTATGATGACGCTGTATTATTACTAGAAAATAAATTAAATAACAGCGAAAATGAAGATGTACTAAAGAATAAAGCTGCATATCATCTTGGCAGAATACATTTTTACGATAACGATCTCACAAAAGCGATGGATTATTTTAAAACTGCTCTCTCTCATAATAACGTGGATGTTTATTCGCGCCTTTATTTAGGTTATATAACGGAAAAGTTTGGCAAAGTAGGGGAAGCAGTTCGGATTTATTCAAGCTGCCTGGAGACAAATCCTGAGCTTCAACAAATCAATCACCGTACGCAAAAACTTTCTTTAAGCCTCTCTTCCGGTGATACATTTATTGATGAGGTTATAACAGGAGTTGAACAAAAAATCAAATTGGAAAAGAATAAGTGTCCTTTAATCTCAATTATCATATTGTGCTATAATAAAGTTGAATTTACGCGAAAATGTTTAAAAGCGCTGTTTGCAAATACATCTTATTCTAATTATGAAGTTATCGTTGTTGATAATGCATCAGTAGACGATACACCCGGATTTCTTGAAGCTTATGGCAATAAGATTAAGATGATCCATTCGAAGAAGAATCTTGGTTTTGTTGGGGGTAACAACGAAGCGTTTGATTATGCAGAGGGCGAATATTTAGTTTTTTTAAATAATGATACCGAAGTTACAAATAACTGGCTGAAGCATCTTTATAATACATTTATTCTTAAACCCGATGCTGGTGCGGTAGGTTCAATGTTAATTTATCCCGACGGCAAATTGCAGGAAGCCGGGGGAGTTATATTTAGTGATGCAACCGGTTGGAATTACGGTAAAGGAAGTGAAGTGATCGATTCCAAATATTCGTTTCTAAGAGAAGTAGACTACTGCTCGGGCGCTGCCTTAATGGTTAGGAAAGATCTGTTTGATAAACACGGCAGGTTTGATGAAAGATTTGCCCCGGCATATTTTGAAGATACCGATCTTTGTTTCGGTATTAGAAAACTTGGCTATAAGGTTTACTATTGCCCGCTTTCAAAAGTTGTTCATCATGAAGGGATTACGGCAGGGACAGACCTTTCTAAAGGTTTTAAAAAATATCAGGTTTTGAATACGCCTAAGTTTGTAGAGAAATGGGGAAATGAATTGAAGAAACAATACAAACCTGACCCCGATTTACGCTATCATTTCTCAAATAGAAAAAAAGGGAAGCGAATTTTAATTATTGATGATATCCCTCCATTCCCCGATCGCGCGGCAGGGGCGTTAAGGCATTACCATACTTTAATACAAATGCTTAATCTCGGTTACCAGGTAACGTATGTGCATTTAATGGGGCGCGAATTTACCGATGAGAGCAGTAAAATATATTTCGACGAATTTAGAATGAAAGGAGTTGAATTTTTCTGGTTCAATTACGAATCATGGTGGCAGTTCAGAGAATCGGAAGAAGTTAAGGAAATTTTATCCCGTCTCATTGAATCGTTGGAATTGAAGTTTAGAAAGTTCGACTTTATCTATATAGCTTTTTGGTATATAGCCGATTATTTCATTGATCTTATACGTAAAGAAATCCCTGCCACTCCTATAATGGTAGATACTATGGATGTTCACTATCTTCGTGAACTTCGCCAAGCCGAATTATCGAACGACAAAAAATTATTTGCCTCTGCAAGCGAAACAAAAAGAAAAGAATTAAATCTTTACGCAAAAGCAGATTGTATTACTACGGTAACTGAAAATGATAGGGACATTCTTAAAAAGGAACTTCCGGATAAATCCATAATTATTTTAACAGACGTTCACGATGCAAAAGAAACAGAGCGGACTTTTAATGAGCGAAAAGATTTTTTATTCATCGGTAATTTCAATCACAACCCGAATGAAGATGCTGTCTTTTATTTTGTTGAAAAGATATTTCCGTTAATTAAGAAACAAATAAATGATGCAAAGTTTTATGTGGTGGGGAATAAACCTTCTAATAAACTGAAAGCGCTGGCTTGCAGCGATATTATTGTGACCGGGTGGGTGCCCGAAGTGAAACCATATCTTGATCAATGCAGGGTGTCTGTTGTCCCTCTTCGTTTTGGCGCAGGAAATAAAGGCAAGGTAGGTGAGACTTTATCTCATGGATTGCCTATGGTTTCTACTACAATAGGCGCTGAGGGGATGGGCATAGTTAATGAAATACATTCATATGTAGCGGACGACCCGGTTAAGTTTGCTCAATACTCTATAAAATTATATACAGATGAAAATTTATGGAATGAATTTTCTGTTAAAGGCAAAGAACTAATCTCATCTCAATATTCCAGTGATTTAATGAGAAAACGGCTGCAGTATATAATGTGCTATGATTCCAGGGAAGCTTTTAAAAGTAACCGCGCTTTAACATTCCCTAATCCGCCGAAAGTTAGTATTATTTTAGTCGCTTATAATCAATATGAGTATACAAGAAAATGCTTACAAAGCATCAAAAATTTTACCGATGTAAATCATGAAATAATTTTGGTCGACAATAACTCAACCGATAAAACCGTTAAATCTGTAAAAAAAGAATTCCCGGAAGTTACGGTAATTGAAAATCATACTAATGCAGGATTTCCTGCAGCAGTTAACCAGGGCATAAATGCATCCATGGGGAAATATGTATTGCTGATTAATAACGATACCGAAGTAACGGAAGGATGGCTAAAAAAAATGCTGGATGCAGCCGAATCGGAACACAAAATTGGAGTTGTCGGTCCGATCAGTAACAGCGTAAGCGGGGTTCAGATTGATAAAAATGCCGAATATGAAACAATCGATGAAATGAATACCTATGCAGCTGAAGTAGCGATAAATAATAAAAATCAAATAGATTTTTTCCCTAGGGTGGCATTTTTGTGTACTCTAATCAAACGAAAAGTAATTGATTCGATTGGCGGTTTAGACGAGCGTTTTTCTCCAGGGAATTTTGAAGATGATGATTTTTGTCTTCGGACCCAACTTGCAGGTTTTAAAACTGTAATTGCCCGCGATGTATTCATTCATCACTATGGGTCGGTCAGTTTCAAAGCTGAAGGTAATAATAAATACTTCACAAGGCTTGAAACGAACAAAAAAATCTTTATAAATAAATGGGGTGCAGATCCGGAAGAAATATGGCTGCAAGGTAAAACACCCAATCAAAGAGGAATTGTTTATCCAATAAATCCCAACAAATTTGTTGAGGGGATGCAAAGAGCCATGATGCATTTGGGGGAGAAAGAATATGAACTAGCACTAATAAACTTAGAAAGATTGATTGAAATTTTTGAGAAATCTGCCCGCACAGGTTATGAAAATATTTCCAAATCGGATTTACTTAACTTGGCCGGTAACGCTGCTATGCTGGGGACCGATCTTCAAAAAGCACAATTCTTTTTTGAACAGGAATTATTATACGAACCCAATTCATCTCGGGCATGCACCGGCTTGGCTGATGTATTTTCTGCTGCAGAAATGTATGATGAAGCAAAAGTAATGTATGAATGGGCAATTAAAAACGATCCGAATAATCAGAAAGCAATTGATGCCGTCGGCAAGATTAATTCATTATTAAGTCAAGCAAATTCTGAAAATGAATTAGTTGAGCAGCAAAAAAATATTTCAAAATAGTTAATGAAAATTGTAAAGAAAAATAATATGACACACTGTTACTCGAATTACGGAAATAGGGTGAACATGAACGAAACGGTAAGTGAATTTAGGCTTACCTAATCGATGAAGGATGTTTTAAGTATTACAAAAATTTGAAGGAGCTTTGTTATGGCCAGGAATAAGTATCAAACCGCCGTTAATTTTTTCGAACGTGCCGAATATTCCGAAGCAGAAAAAATTTTATTGGAATTATATCGTACTAATAAGAAAGATTTCAACGTTCTCAATTTCCTGGGAATACTGGAAATGTATAAACAGAATTATTCCAATGCGGTAGAAAAATTTCAACAGGTAGTCCGGCTATATTCAAAGCATCACTTCGCTTATTATAATCTTGGCTTAAGTCATCAAAACCTTGGAGATATTGATCAAGCTGTTTCTTGTTACAAAAAAACCTTGCAGTACAATCCACGCAATGAAGACGCACATAATAATCTCGGTGTTATTATGTACGGGAAAAAAGAATATGAAGATGCTGAAAGGCATTACTTGAAAGCCCTGGAGTTAAATCCGAATAATGCCAAAACATTCAACAATCTTGGTAATCTCTTTTCTGCAACGGAAGATTTTGAAAAAGCTGAAAAAAATTATAGAAAGGCCATTCAATTCGAAAATAAAAATCCGGATTACTATTTCAATTTAGCAGATTGCCTTTTAAGACAAAATAGGCTGGATGAAGCGGTGGAACAATTAGGTATCAGCATTTCAATCCAACCTCAACATTATGGAGCTTTAAACAGTCTTGCAGTAATCTTGATAAAATTTCAAAACTTTACCGATGCTGAGAAAATTCTTACCCAAATAATTTCAATTGAACCGAATCAACCAGAAGCATATCACAATTTGGGCATTTGCTATCAGAGAATGGGTGAAAATGATAAAGCGGTAATGCTTTATCAAAAAGCTTTGGACAATAAAGATATTCGGGGTCAAATGCTGATGGATATTGGAAATTTGTTGTTGAAAGAAGGGAAGTATGCAGAATCCGAAAAGTATTTTAAAAATGCCGCTCAAGATGCTGAATACAAAGGAACCTTATATACTAATCTTGGTATTGCACAACTAAATCAGGGTAATCTTGAGGAAGCGTTGGAGTATACTAAAAATGCCCTTAAAGAAGATCCCGATATAACGGGATCACATTATAATTTGTCTCATGCCCTATTATTGAATGGAGATTTTAATGAAGGATGGCGTGAATATGAATGGCGAAAAAAGAGAGAAGGTTTCGTTAAAAGAAAATTTAATAAACCCGAACTTACAAACTTGGAAGTTGCCGGAAAGACCGTATATGTATACGACGAACAGGGATTGGGGGATGCAATACAATTTGTAAGATATTTACCCATGCTGAAAGAACTTGGCGCTAAAGTAATTTTCGAATGTGATCCGCGGGTCTCGGATCTGATGGAAAACTCTTCTTTGTATGATTACTTGGTGTGCCGCACTCATTATAATGAACCTACACTGGAGTATGATTTTAATGTTGCACTACTAAGTTTACCTTTACTATTTAATACCGATATCGATTCTATTCCATCAAATGTGCCTTACTTAAACATTCCTGATAGTAAAATCAAAAAGTGGATTGAAAAATTGGGTAAATCAAATAAACTTAGAGTTGGAATTGTGTGGGCAGGCAACCCGAGTCATAACAACGATAAAAACAGGTCATGCCCTCTAGAAAAATTTGTTTCTTTAATCGAGATGGATAATGTTGAACTGTATTCACTTCAAAAAGGCCCCGGGTTAAAACAAATTAAAGGGAAGCACCTCAGCAAATTAAAAGTATTGGATAGAGACCTGAGCTCGCTAACGGATACTGGGGCTGTTATAAAAAACATCGACCTTGTTATTAGCGTGGACACGAGTGTAGCCCATCTGGCCGGTGCTCTGAACGCAAAAGTAATAACAATTTTACCATACTTACCCGATTGGCGTTGGTTAATGCATAGAGATGATTCCCCTTGGTATCCGTCAATGACTCTATTGCGCCAAGACAACGACGGCAATTGGGATTCGGTTATCGGTAAACTGCATAATATTATAAAGAGATTAGCAGAAGAAAAACTGGTTCAATAATAATTGAGAATGTTTGATATGTTATCACTCTGCATGATTGTTAAAAACGAAGAGAAGTATTTAGAAGGTTGTTTGGATTCGGTTAAAGAGATTGTTGACGAAATAATCATCGTTGACACGGGTTCCAATGATTCGACAAAAATGATTGCGGAAAAATATAACGCTAAAATTTTTGATTATGAATGGAGCGAAGATTTTGCGGATGCAAGAAATTTGTCACTTGATAATGCTGCCGGTAAATGGATACTTTATCTGGACGCAGACGAACGTTTAAGCGAAACATCGCGGGATTTGGTTACCGGAATAGTGAGAGATAATAATAAAAATGCTTATGAGTGTAGAATAATTAATATTGATAAAGTGGGTAATCGTCCCTCCGTAATGAAATACGTAAGACTTTTTCCCAAGATTGACGGCGTGAAATTTAAGGGAAAGGTGCATGAACAAATCGAAGAATCTCTTGTTAGGCAAGGATGTGGAATTATTTCCACAGATATAGAAATAATTCATCTCGGTTACAGTTTGGAAGAAAATCAGCTTAAACAAAAAGCCGGGCGAAATCTTAAAATATTATTGGAGGAATATAGAAATTTACGAACTGGTTATGTCTGCTTCCAAATAGCACAGACTTATCATATTTTGGAAGATGAGAACACTGCTATTGAATTCTTTAATAAATCATTAGAAGATCCATCCTTACGGAAAGAATATAAAGCTACCGCATTTAGGTCAATTGCCATCGCAGATACCGAGAAAAATAATTATGAATCGGCCCTCAGAAATATTAATAAATCTTTACAATACGATACAAATCAGCCCATAACATTAATGGCCGCTTCAAAAATTTATTTAAAAACAGGTAAGTGCAATGAAGCAGTTGATGCAGCCGAGAAGGCTTACAAACTAAACAAAGAATTGTTTTCGGGTAGGTTATCCTCATCACAGAGTATTTTGGCAGATGAATTATCTATTATATACAATGGACTTTACATTGCCCGTAAATGCGGGAAAACGGATGCATATAAAAAGTTTTTTGAATTATTTAAACAGGAAACCAAACTCAGGGAACAAACAAATTTTTTAAACCTTTTTATTAAACTTATGAATTCCATCCCGCTGGAGAATAATGAGTTAGATTACATACAAAGTTATATTAATAAGGATAACTTGGAACTTACGATCGAACTGATTGAAAATATTAAAAACGTTACTTTCAATATGAAATTTCTAAAGAAGATTGAACCGAATTTTAGGAATGACACATATTTCATAAATATTTACGCATTGACGGCAGCCAAGGTTCAAGAATTTAATACAGCAGAAATGAAACTGAAAGAGTCGCTTAAAATTGATTTCAAAAATCCATCCACAATATTTTACCTGATATCAGTTTATGTACAACAAAACAAATTGCACGATGCCCTAGAGTTGATCACTGCAAGGAAAGATGATTTTAAGGATCAGCCCGAAGTATTGAGTCGGTTCAACATTGTATTGCAGAAATTATCACAGTCGATATAAAATTTTATTTTTTTTCACAACACATCACTAAACTTTCCCAATTAACAAACGATAATATTATTGAGAATTAGATCTCTTAATTAACCAAATAAGCAAGGATGCTTAGACAAACAAAACACGGAGGTACAAATGTCACTATTTAAAATCAACACAAACGTTGCTGCTTTAGACGCTTACAATGCGTTAGCAAAAGTTAATGCACAGGGTCAGAAAGCTTCTCTACGCCTTGCAACACAGAAAAGAATCAACTCGGTTGCAGACGATACATCAGGGTATCGTGTTGGTAAAGAGATGGAAGCAAAAGTAACAATTATGAAAGCTGCACAAGGGAACATCGGTGCTGCTAAAAACTTGCTGGCTACAGCAGAATCTGCATTAAGTAATATCAATGATTTGCTTGCTCAAATCAAAGGTAAAGTAGCCGATGCCAACGACCCAACAAAGAACTTAACTTCTCTTGCAAACGACGTTGTTGCTCTTGGTGAAGAAATCAGCTCAATCTTCAGCGGAACTAAATTTAATGATACCGCTTTGTTAAGTGGTTCTTCTTTGCCATCATCCAGTAATTTTACATTCAAAACCGGTGAATCCGAAAGCACTACTATCAACTTCGGTACTTTGAATACCATTAGTCTTGCTTCACTTACAGGCGCAACCAGTGCAACTGTAGCGTCTATTGATGTTGATTCAATAGTAACAACAGTTCAAAACTCTTTGGGTAGCGTTGGTAACTATACTCAAAGACTTGACGTTAAAGACGAATACTTAACTGCGGCTATTTCCAATGCTACATCCACAGTGAGTAGACTTTTCGATGCCGATATGGCAATGGAGCAATTGAACGCTACCAAAGCTCAAATTGGTGGTCAAGTTGCGACGTCCATGTTATCCCAGCTCAATATGGCGCCGCAAGGAATCTTGAGTCTGTTTAGATAATTTCTGATTCTTTCTTTAAACCCCCTGGAATTATCCGGGGGGTATTATTAAATACTGGGGAATAACAACATGTATTCATCTGCTAATGTTAATTCGAACAAAAATAGATTGCATAAATATGTTGTGAATGAGATTATTGAATCCAATCCGCAACAACTTCTTATTAAAGTGTACGATTTGGCAATTCTTCATTGCCAAAGGCATGATCTTATTAAAACTAATAACGCATTGCAGGAATTAATATCAGCCCTTAATTATGATACGGACGGCACGAGGGAAATATCAATTGGCTTACTGAAATTATACCAATTCTGCCAAGACCAAATGAGAAAAAAGAATTACGATATTGTTTATAAAATATTAATCGAGCTAAGGCAAACTTGGATCGAAGCTTTTCAGAATGCAAATTAAGGTGTTATAATGGCCGGCGATATATTAACTACTTCTTCAATTAATTCATTGATCTATGATTATGAAGTTAATCAGAGGAAACTATTAATTTCGCCTTTGGAAAATAGAAAATCCAAGTACGAAAAACTCGATACCGCATACAGCGATATTGCAACGAAATTGACTTCCCTGAAGAGCATTCTTAGTGATTTGAAAAACATAGACACCGATTCAATTTTTAATCAAAAGACTACCGAATCTTCAAACAGTGCTTTCGTTTCAGCAACCGCAACAAATTCAGCTTCAATTGGCGCATTCGAATTTAGAGTAAACCAACTGGCAAAAAATGATATGGTGGTTTCAAACGATCTTGCAACAGACACTTTGAATCCAATCACAGGGACTCATACTTTTACAATTAAAACCGGGGATGGATCAACAGGCGAATATATATCCAATATCGAAGTTGAATTTGATACCGACGAAACCAATGCAACGGCAATGGAAAAAATTCGGAATGCCATCAATTCCGATAAAGCGATTGTTGATTCTACCGTTTATACAGCTGCTGATACTTATGCCGGAGGAGTATCTTCATTCACATTCGATATTAACGGGACCGAGACCACTATCTCGGTAAACGGCGGCGGAACTTACGAAGATTTAATAAATGAGATTGTCTCCGCAATAAATGATGATGTTGACGGAGTTACAGCAGAAAAAATAATTGACGATCCCTCCACCGGGGATGTTCAACTTCGTATAACTGTTGATGATCCGGATGACTACATCACAATTACATCCGATTCTGGCTTTGATCTTGTATCTCATCTGGGATTGGGTGTTACAAAAGAAAAAGGTGCGGCCGGTCTTGTAACGGCATCTGTTTTTTCACCTACTTCGGGTAATACACAGCTTTCTCTTTCCTCTAAGTTATCTGGTGTTGATAATAGAATAAAGGAATTAACCGATATAGGCTCTTCTACTGCATTAAATATTCTTGGATTAAATATGGGGTCGTCTCGCCCAACATTCGATCAATCTTCGGATCCCGATACAGCCGGGTTTGTTTATTCCGATATCACGGAAAGTAATAATCAACTTAATTCCAAATTTGTTTTCAATGGATTAGCCTTACAAAATAATTTAAATGAAGTATCGGAACTAACTTCGGGTGTTACTTTTAATTTGAAATCAACGATGCAGGATTCCGATAATTCGGTTGGAATTTCAGTAGGTATAGATACTGCCGGTATCAAAAAGAAAATTGAAGATTTTGTAACTAAGTTTAACGATGTGTACACTTACATTAAGAACGCAAGTGCTGCCACTTCGGGGAACAGAGGTGCATTATTGGGAGACTCAAATGCAGCAAGTATTTTGGATAGTCTTCGTAATTCTATTCTTACTCCCGTTTCAGGAATTTCCACTGGTAAACTAAGTTATTTTTCTCAGATTGGATTATCATTTAATTATAGCTCCGGTATTACTATTGCCGATAGCAACCTATTGGAGTCTAAAATTTCCGGAAGCCTCAGCCAGGTGGCAGATCTCTTTAACTCAACATCCGGGATTGGAAATACTCTTTATGATAAATTTAATCCTTACCTAGGGGCAGAAGGTTATCTCTCAAATTCAAAAAGTTTGTTTAATAATAATGTAACGAGAATAAAGGACCGGATGACAGCGGTTGAGTCTAGGATTGAAAAAAGCGCTGACGTTCTGCGCAGCAGGTACCAACAACTCCAGAGCCAGTTGGCAAGTTTGACCAGTTTACAAAACATGTTATATTATTAATTCAAAAAGCAGCCGGTAAATTATGGATACCCTAACCAAATATGAAAAAGTACAAAACCTATTAGATACAGCCTTATATTTTTTGGAAACTATTGACGACAATAATTTTGATTATCATATAAAAATGCTTCAGAATATTGCGAAAGATATTAATTCTTTCAAAAAAAATTTTGATAATATTGAAATTCCAAAGAATTATGAACATTTTAGAGCTGACATAAAAAATAGGACTAAACTTATTTCGCAAAAGCTCGATAATATTATTGAAGAAAAAAAATCCGAGAGCGAAGCAATTGCTGTTGATCTGAAACATTTAGAGAACCAGCGAAAATTGGCAATTTATAATAGGTGATGAGATGAAAATTAATTCATTTAACAATAAGCTTTTATTAACACAGGATGTTAAAAGTACCGAGACTCAGAAAAAAGTTAAGGGAAATAGCAAACAGCTCAGGGATACAATTCACATCTCAGCCGAAGCACAGAAATTGAATGAAACAAAAATTCTTGGCAAAGATCTCGATGAGATAAAATCAAGAATAAAAGATAAATATTATAATTCAGATGAAATTATCAAATCTGTAGCGGATGCTATTCTTAAAGATATAAGACAATAAAATATTGTTTCCCATTCTTCCTACTTATTTATTTATCAGGAAATCTTGAATCTTTATGAGTAATTGATTAAATATGTACGTTAGTATAATTACCATAACGGATACTGTTTAATGTTGCTTACCCAAACTCAAGATCAAAATACGGATGAAGTCCATAATAACAAACTGCAAATCATAGGTAAATTAACGGCCAGCCTTTTGCATGAAATCCGCAACCCCCTTTCTGCAATAAAGTTGAGTCTCAATTACATGGAGATGTTCGAAGATGAACTCTCACCTGAAATTTATGAGTCTGTAATTGCCTGTTCGGAAGGTGTTAATAGAATTCAATTCCTAATTGATCAGCTGTTGGGATTTTCTAGAAAGAACAAAGAAGACTTGAAATTACTCTCGATTAATGAAGTCTCTGATAATGTCCTTACTTTATTAGATTCTCTCCTTAAAAAAGATAATATCAACGTTGAAAAAAGGTATCGCAATAATATATCTTACATGTATTTTAATGAGAATAAGTTGTTGCAGATTTTTATAAACCTCATCACTAATGCGGTTGAAGCTGTTTCTTCAAACGGGAAAATCATAATTTCGACAAGTGAAAAAGTAACCGAGAATGAAAGTCTATTGATTTGGGAAATTGAAGATAACGGCGTTGGTATCAAAAAAGAAGACATGAATAAAATTTTTAATGACTTTTTTACAAAGAAGAAAAATGGTACCGGGTTAGGGTTAAGTGTTTGTAAAATGCTGCTGGAAGAATGTAACGCTAAAATCGATTGTTCATCTACCTTAGGCTTTGGAACAAAATTTACCGTAACTTTCAAACATACCGTTGTGGAAAAATATGGGAAATAGAGTCCTCATAATTGATGATGATGACCTGGTATGCATTTCTTTGCGTAAAGCGTTGATTAAGCTGGGGTACGTTGTTGAGATTTGTATGGATGCCGACGAAGCGATTGACATGGTTGAGCATTTTGAGCCTGAAATCATATTGCTCGATATTTACTTAAAAAAACAAAATGGTATTCAGTTACTTAAACAAATTCAAAACAAGTTTTATGAAATACCGGTTATAATGATAACGGGTTATGCAGATGTTAACATTGCCGTATCAGCAATGAAATCGGGGGCATACGATTTTTTATTGAAGCCGATTGATCTGGAACAACTTCAACTTATTATAAAAAAAGCACTAGAAAATATATTACTGAAAGCAGAAGTGAATAAGCTTCATGAAATTATTCATGAAGATCGTGTTAGTGAAGAATATTTTGGCCCAAGCAAAAAAATTCAAAAAATTGTCAAATTCTCAAAAAAGCTTGCAACAAGTTCCGATACTACAATTCTCTTGGAAGGTGAAAGCGGAACTGGCAAAGAAGTACTTGCTAAATATATTCACCAATCCAGCCCTGCTGCCGATAAAGCCTTTATCCAAATAAATTGTGCATCAATCCCAAGAGAACTTGCAGAAAGTGAATTATTCGGTCATGAAAAAGGTGCATTTACAGGCGCATCTCAAAAAACCAAACTTGGTAAATTCGAACTTGCCAATAACGGTACTATATTATTAGATGAAATCGGGGAACTATCACTTGACCTCCAGGCAAAGCTTTTGCGTGTCCTTCAGGAAAAGAAGTTCTACCGTGTAGGGGGGGAAAAAGAAATTTCGGTTAATGTTAGGGTAATAGCAGCTACCAATAAAAATCTTGAAGCTGAAATGGAAAAGGGGAATTTCAGAGAAGATTTGTATTATAGGTTGAATGTTGCAAAGATTCTTATTCCTCCTATAAGGGAGAGAAAGGAAGATATTCCATATTTGGCATATTCTTTTTTTAATGAATTTTCAAAAAAATTTGATAAAAAAATAAAAAGATTTAATCAAGATGCACTAAACTTATTGTCTTCTTATCCATGGAAAGGAAATATCCGTGAATTAAGAAACGTTATGGAAAGGGCAATACTACTTCTCGAAGATGATGAATTAAAAGAGCAGCACCTAGCGAGTATACTCGACAGAAATATTAAAGAGGGGCCGGGCGAATCAGAATTTGTACTTAAAATTCCGAAAACAGGTGTAAAAATTGATACGGTTCTTAAAAAATTAATTTTGGAAACTCTACGAATCACAGATGGCAACCAGGTTCAAGCCGCAAAAGTGCTTGGACTTTCCCGCTCAAAATTACGTTACAGGATGGGACAGTTAGGCATAGAAGTTAAAAAAAGCATTCCTTCATAAGAGTTCTAAAACTCAGTGGAAAATCCATTTATGATATTTAATGGTTTTCCCTTCTAAACTATTCGCAAAAACTCCCGATAATAATCAGTAAGAAAACCCGTAAACCATATTTATTAAGGAGAAGAAATGAAAGGATTCAAAAAACTTCTTGTTATGTTCTTATTGTGTTTACCAATATGTGCATTCAGTTTGTCGGATCTCGGAGAACCGAGTTCTACATCTCAGCCGGGAGGTGAGGATTATCTACCTGTAGCTGAAGTTATGCCTTCACCCATTGGAGGAATGGACGCAATAAGAAAAATGATTTCATACCCCGACTTTGCAAGAAAAGCCGGATTACAAGGGAACGTATACGTTCTCGCATTCATCAGCGAAACCGGAGCCGTTGATAACGTTAAATTAGTGAAAGGTATTGGCGGTGGTTGTGATGATCAAGTTATCGATGCTGTTCAAAAAACAAAATTCACTCCTGGAACTAATAAGGGAGTCCCTGTTAAAGTCAAACTTTCATTGGCATTTAGTTTCAAAATCTAATTTAATTATAATTTTGAGAACAAGGAGGTTCTAGATGCAATGGTTTAACGACCTTTCTATTGTACGTAAGATTCAGTTGGGTTTTTCAATAATGGGGGCTATCTGTACAATAGTAATAGTTGTAGGATTATTTCAAATTCTGAATATGAGTGATACTAAGGATCGGATATTCCAAGACTATGTTATCCCCACCCAACAAATCGAAAGTATCTATTCGGATTTTAACAAAATCCAATTCATAATGATGCAATTCTCTATGCCCGGATTCGAAACAAAATTTAGTGAAAACTACACCGTTTTTAATGAGAAGAAAACATTCATTACCACCATAATCGATTCACTATTAGAAATTTATGATGATGGAGAAATCAAAACGGAACTGGCTAATGTACATAGTATTTGGAAGGAATATACAATGCTGGTAGCCGATGCTATAGTAAGTGCAGCTGTTATGCAAAATTACGAAATGGCTGCGGATATCACTACCTCTAACGGAAGTGAGATAAGCATTCAATTGCAAAATGCTTTTGAAAACATTAAAACTAAATTAAAAGACAAAGCCGATTACCTTAATACCGAAGCCGAAGAAACAGTTAACAGCGCTATCTTATATACAATTATCGGAGCTGTCTTAGGAACGATCGCATTCTTGTTGTTCGGTATTTATTTATTGCCGGCATTAACTAAACCGCTTAGAAAAATGGCAAACATTCTGGGTGAATTTGCACTCGGTAATTATCAGACCGATATTACTTTTGTATCCAAAGACGAGATAGGACAGTTAGGGCACTCACTTAAAATTTTACAAGCGGCACAACTTGAAAAAATTGTAGCTGCAGAAAAAATTGCAGCAGGTGATATGCAGAAAGTAAAACCTGCATCCGATAAGGATGCACTTGCTATTGCTTTCAACAAGGAAGTTGACATTTTGGAAAATCTTTTAATTGAGGCTAATAAATTAATTAAAGCAAATGAAAAAGGTGATCTTGGTTTACGCGCTGATGTAAGTAAATTCTCAGGTGATTGGCGCAAATTAATTGAAGGAATGAACTCGATTCTTGATGCAGTGGTAACCCCTCTCAATGATGCGTCCACGCTCATAAATAAAATGGCCGCAGGAGATTTTACATCTAAAATTACAAATGAATACGAGGGATATTATGATGCATTAAAAACAAGCATAAACACTTTAGTTGATTCATTAAACAGGGCACTTTCCGAAGTTGCCCAAAGTGCGGATGCTGTTAACGAAGCATCGAGAGAAATATCCGTCAGTACTGAAGAAATGGCGGCAGGAGCTCATGAACAGGTTCAACAAGCCTCTGAAGTTGCGGGCGCAGTTGAAGAAATGACAAGGACGATTCTTGATAATACGAAAAACGCTTCATTTGCAGCCGAAACCGCTAAAGAAGCCGGCAATAAAGCCAATGAGGGAGGCAATGTAGTTGAAAATACTATTAACGGTATGATGAAAATTGCCGAAGTGGTTGAAAAATCCGCTTCCATGTTATCCGAACTGGGTAACAGCAGCGATCAAATTGGTGAAATTATTCAGGTAATTGACGACATTGCCGACCAGACCAACTTACTTGCTCTTAATGCTGCTATTGAAGCCGCGCGCGCGGGAGAACAGGGAAGAGGATTTGCGGTTGTTGCCGATGAAGTTAGAAAACTTGCCGAAAGAACTACCAAAGCAACAAAAGAAATTGCATTAATGATAAGTAAAATTCAAAAAGATACGGCACATGCAGTTAACTCGATGAAACAGGGGACTCAAGAAGTTGAGAAAGGAAAGGATCATGCAAAACAAGCCAGCGTTGTGTTGAATGAAATTATTAAAGGTGCCGAAAAAGTTAGAGACGTTGCTGCTCAGGTTGCAGCGGCAAGTGAAGAACAGGCAACGGCAGCCGAACAAATTAGCAAAAATATTGAGCTGATTAATAATGTAACTCAGCAAAACGGTCAAGGTACTCAGCAGATTGCCAAGTCATCTGAAGAGCTGAATCTTCTTACTAATAATCTACAAGAGTTATTAAACAGATTTAAGATTGAATCAACAGGCAGAGTTAAAGACCTTGATCATTCATACAAAGGTAATGGTAAATCAATTGTAATGCATTGAGGGAGAAGATGAAATCAGAAGAAAATAAAAAGGATTTATCTGAGATTTTACAACTCGTAAGCTTCCATCTTGGAAAAGAAGAATTCGGTATAGACATTTTATCAGTTAGAGAAATTATTAAGATGATAAATATTACACGGGTACCGAACGCCCCGGAGTTTGTTGAAGGAGTAATTAACCTTCGGGGCAGAATTATACCGGTTGTTTATCTTAGAACCCGGTTGGGAATGTTGAAAAAAGAAATAGATAAAGATACCAGAATTGTTGTTGTGGAACTATCCGATAAGACAATAGGATTTATTGTTGATGCTGTAAAAGAAGTCATCAGGATTCCGAAAGAATTAACGGAAGAACCGCCTGATTTTATTGGAAACGTCAACTCTGAGCATATAACTTCAGTTGCCAAATTAGAGGATAATTTATTAATAATTTTAGATCTCGAAAAAGTTTTCAACCTGGAAGAAGTTGAAGTAAGCTGATTCCTTTAATAACACCGGGGATATTTTATACAGATGGTCAATATTGTACATAAAAATTAGCAAAACGACACAAAAACAGACAATAATCAACGGCACCATAATTGCCGTATTTTATAAGATGAGAATTGTAATAGTGAAATAACAACAAATAGTTAGATCAATAAGATGAAGTCACTTGATAATAAGTCCATAATAAAAGTATTGCAATCGGGCGATTCTTCACTCCGAAAGGAAACAATAGAGAGTTTGATGTTTAATCCTATTGATGATGAGATCCTTAGGGTATTGTGCGGCATGTTAACCGATACAAACAAAGGAGTGAGGAGCTCGGTATCAATAGCATTATCAAGCAATGCATCGTGGGGAGCATCCAAATATTTGGTTTCATTTATTTCATCTCCTGATATAGTTACAAGAAATCTTGCAGGTGAAATATTGATGGATATCGGTACGGGTGCAGTTGATGATTTGATAAACCGGCTTCCGGGTTCCGATGCTGCCGATGAAAAATTTATTATCGATTTATTAGGGCAAATTGGTGACAGCAGGGCAGACGCGCCTATTGTTAAGGTCATTAATAAAAGTGAAGATGAAAATGTGATATTAGCATGCATTGAAGCGCTTGGTAATCTTAAAGCCATTGAAGCCGCGGAGATATTGATAGACTTTTATGATAAAACCGAATTATACCGCCCCGTTATTATGGAAGCTTTGGGGAAAATTGGCGGAGAAACCAGCCGTAATTTTATGATAAAAGTTTTCGATCATTCCGACGTTCTTACAAAATATTCCATCATAGAAGCGTTGGAAAATATTGGCGATTCAAATAGCTGCCAATTTCTTTTATCTCGGTTATCGGAATTTGATGGTCCCCTTAGTTGGTCGCTTGTAAAAACAATTTCAAATCTTCACGAAAAATTCGCTTCAATTATTGAAGGCAGCGAAAAGCTGAAACATATACTTCTCGATACTATTCACGAAGCCGATATTGAATTTAAGATAGCGGCGGTTAAGCTTGCAATGAGGATTAACGGGTGTGGAATGGTTCAGCCGTTTCTCGAAGTTTATGGATATGCAGCTGAAATAGATGAAGATATTAAACAAAATTTGATTGCCGAATATACCGAGGTTCTTAATCTTATGCCCGGTGTTATTCAGAATAAACCGAATAACCTTAGGGTATTATTAGCTTTGTTGGCAGAGATTTTAGATATACACACTGAGTCGATTAAGCATATGGTATTTAATATGCAGTCTCGAAGCTTATCGGATTCTTTAACAAAATTACTAATTCATCCGGATGAAGAAATTAGAAGATTGTCTTTTGAGATATTATTCCGGTTCGATTTGGAAACAGCCCTATTATTTTTGGATGAAATGCTCGATGATGAAAACTTTTGGAATAGACTTCGATTGGCTGAAATATTAGCCGGAATTAATGATCAGCGTGCTCTGGATGCTCTTAATAAACTTGAGACTGATGAGAATGAAATGGTAAGTGAAAATGCTAAAAACCTAATAATTCAAAAAAAACAATAACTCAAATAGGTTGAAATGAACCAGTTCTCAAGTCCTGCAGTTGCCGCAAAGAATGTCTTCAACTTTAATGAAGAAAGACCGGTTCTTTCGGATAAGTCTTTTATGATTTGGCGACAATATATATATGATAACTGCGGTATATATTTTCAAGATAACAAAAAGTATCTCTTGGAAAGCCGTTTACAAAAAAGGATTAGTCTTTTAGGCCTTAATTCTTTCGAAGAATATTACAGTTTTATAACAAAGAACGGTAATGCTTTGAGAGAGCAAAAATATTTATATGAAGCAATAACAATAAATGAGACATATTTTTTCAGGAATCCTCCACAGTTTGATGCCCTCATCTCCAATATCGTTCCGGAGATTATTGAAAAGAAAAAAGGTGTATGGAAAAATAAAATTAGAATTTGGAGCGCTGCTTGTTCTACAGGAGAAGAGCCCTATACAATGGCGATACTTCTTACGGAAATGATTAAGCCTAAATTCCCCCATATCCAATTTGAAATTATTGGTACAGATATAAATACTGCCGTTGTGGAAATTGCTGGCAAGGGAATTTATAAGGAATATTCTGTTCGTAATACTCCGGATTATTTTCTGCGTAAATATTTTATCCATAACAACGGCAAATATGAAATTCATCCTGAGGTTAAAAAAATGGTTTCATTCAAAGTGTTAAACCTGTATGATGCTGTTGAAATGAAATCAATGTTTACTTTCGATGTGATATTCTGTGCAAACGTATTGATCTATTTTGACGCACAATCGAAAATTAAAGTCGTTTCCCGATTATACGATTCCTTAAATAACGGAGGTTATTTGTTCATTGGCTATTCTGAGACATTACATGGTATTTCGAAAGCTTTCCAGTTGGTTAGCTTTCCTAAAACTATTGGATATAAAAAGGAATAATTAATATGAAAAAAATTATTTTAGTCGCTGATGACTCACCGACTATAAGAAAGTTTGTATCATTTTCTTTGGCTGCTCAGGGATTTAAGATCATCACCGCATCTGATGGTATGGATGCTCTCGAGAAATTGCCAAAGGAGAATATCGATCTTATTATCACCGATCTTAATATGCCCAACCTCGACGGCTTCGAATTTGTTAAATCGGTGAGAAACAGCACGGAATATAAAGATATACCAATTATCATTCTAAGCTCACTTGATGCGGATTCGGACTTGGAAAGGGGAATGCAGGTTGGTGCAAATGCGTATCTAATAAAACCGTTCAATCCACAAAGAATTTTATATGAAGTTTCTAAGTTTTTAAACTAGAGGATACTAAGATGGAACTTAAATTTTTAATAGTAGATGATTCCGCAACTATGAGAAGAATAGTTGCTAATTCCTTAAAAAATTTGGGATATAGTAGTTTTGTTGAAGCGGAAGATGGTAAAGATGCATTGACTAAGTTGTCATCTGACTCAACCATAAATTTTGTTATCACTGATTGGAATATGCCCGTACTTACCGGATTAGAATTGACAAAAGCAATACGAGGAAATAATCAGCTAAGTACTTTACCTATTCTGATGGTTACAACAAGAGGCGTTAAAGAAGATATTGTTGAGGCTCTTAATGCCAAAGTAAACAATTATATCGTAAAACCGTTTACTCCGCAAATATTAAAAGAAAAAATTTCGCAAATACTTAATGCAAATTAATTGAGAATCTCATGAAATCTAATAATATGACCCAGCTTTTCGATAAACTTAACGATCTAAAACAAGTATTCAGTTATGGGCAGAAAATAATTCCAATCATTCAAAATCTTGTTGATTTTATGCAGGAAACTGTCCCACTTATCGAAACAATTAATCAATCCATCTTAGATAGCGCCAACAAAATGCCGAAGGCTTACTATCAAATTACCGATGTTACTCATGCAACTGAAGTTGCTACTTCGGAAATCCTGGATATTGTCGATACAATTGCATCCGAAATTGCTGGGCTTGAAACAGTATTTGCCAAGGAAGAGATAAAGTCGGAAAAGAGAAACGAACTAATATCTTCACTTAAGAATACCTTAGCCGGCGATAAAGATGCTAGTGATAAGTTTAACGAATTAATATCACTAGGTAAATTCGATACCGATTACAATTTGGTTCTTAATTCAATTGAAAAAATTAAGAATGATGCATACAATATTACTTTATCACTACAAGTGCAGGATATTACTTCGCAACAACTTTCAGCCGTTAATCATTTAATACAATCGGTACAACTGAGATTAAGTTCTTTGATTGAAGATATTGAAGGGACGAATTTCAATGAAGATAAATTGAAAAAAATTGAACCGAACGAAAAAATGATTTTTGACGAAAATGCGACATACATTTCGGACGGTAGCACTCAGCAATTAGCCGATTCTTTAGTTAAAGGCAAAATGAAAACAACCCAAGACGAAATCGATAAACTATTTGCATAAATTATGGAAAACTCGAACTTAACATTATTGCTTAACGATCCTGAAATGAAGGAAATTGTTGAGAGTTTTATTACCGAAACAAAAGAAATTTTGGATAGCCTGGATACCGACCTGGTGGATATGGAAAAAACTCCTGACGATGCGGATTTGATTAACAGAATTTTTAGGGCATTTCACACGATTAAAGGAACATCCGGTTTCCTTGGTCTTGATAAATTAACCAATGTAACTCATCATTGTGAAGATATCCTTAATAAAATTCGTAAAGGGGATGCAAAGGTTTCTTCAGAACTGATGGATGGGATTCTTGCATCGTATGATAAAATTAAAGAGCTTCTCTACAGCATCGAATCATCCCACAGTGAGAATGTTGACGTTGAAGATACAATCGCAAATCTAAAAACATTGCTCGATATACTGGAAGGGAAAAAAGTACAAGTAAGTAATTCTAAAACTGCAAAGGACATTGCAAAAAGAACACCTTCCAAAAAGACTTCCGGCAAGAAGGCAAAAAAAATCGATACTATTCCCGGGGATAATCACGAAATTAAACCGGCCGATCAAATAAGTGAAGATAAAAAAAATGACGAAGAAAATATTAGTATCGAAGAAACTCCAAAACCTGTTATTTCTGAAAAATCTAAAAAACAATTTTCTAAATTAGATTCAACCAACAATAAACATGAAGATACAGTAATAAGGGTAGAGGTTGAGCGTTTAGATCAGCTTTTAAATATTGTATCCGAATTAGTCCTGGGGCGGAATCAACTTGCGCAAGTTAATGCAGAAGCTTCTTTAGAATACGAGGGGACAAAATTATCAAGGGATTTATTTGAAGCCACAAAACAAATAGATTTGATGACCAATGAGCTTCAGCTTGTGGTAATGAAAACCAGGATGGTAAAAATTGGAAGAGTTTTCAACCGGTTCCCACGACTTATAAGAGACCTCTCAAAAGAAATGAATAAGGAAATTAAACTCGTCGTGCTAGGAGAGGAAACCGAGCTTGATAAGACTTTAATTGATGAAATCTACGATCCTTTGGTTCATATCATTCGTAACTCGGTAGATCATGGTATTGAACAGAAAGAAGTAAGGAAGAAAGCCGGGAAAGACCCGGTCGGCACTATTATCCTTTCTGCCGAACATCAAGGGAATGATATCATTATTTCGATTGAAGATGATGGCAAAGGAATTGATCCTGAAGTAATTAAAGAAAAAGCTATTAGTAAAGGAATTCTTACAGAAGCCAGGGCAAAAGAATTATCTCTTCACGAAACCTTTAATCTTGTCTTTCTCCCGGGATTTTCCACTGCTACAGTTGTAACTAATGTTTCGGGCAGGGGTGTGGGAATGGATGTTGTTCGTACAAATGTTTCCAAACTTAGGGGAATAATCAATATTGAATCCGTACCTGGTAAAGGTACAAAGCTAATTATCAAATTGCCTCTTACACTCGCTATTATTTCGGGTATGGTAGTAAGAGTTGGTAAAGAACTTTATGTGATTCCATTAAACTCGGTTGTAGAGGTTATTAGGGAACATATTGACAATATTTCTTCAATTAACGGCAACCAAGTTATCAGAGTTAGAGATACCGTATTACCTCTTATCGATTTAGGTGGTTTAAGAAGATCAAATAACGGGGATACGGAAGATAAAGTTTGGCAGTTTGTTGTAATGGTTGGAATAGCCGAAAAAAGATTCGGAATTAAAGTAGATGAATTAATTGGCCAAAAAGAAGTAGTGATCAAATCGCTTGGAAATTATTTGGGAAATGTAAAAGGCATTGCCGGATCAACAATTATGGGAGACGGTACCGTGATAATGATTCTGGATATAGCTGAGCTTGTTAATCAAAGAAAGGGGCAGTTAATTGCGTAAGATTAGAGTGGTTGTGGTTGATGATTCTGCCTTTATGCGTAAAGCTATTTCTCAGATGCTTGAAAGCGATGGAAAAATAGAAGTAGTAGGCATTGCTCGAAACGGGGAAGAAGGGTATAACATGGTTAAATCTCTTCGGCCCAACATTGTTACACTTGATATCGAAATGCCGGTTATGAATGGTTTAAAAGCTCTTCAGAAAATTATGGCTGATTGCCCAACTCCGGTAATAATGATCAGTTCATTAACACAAGAAGGGGCTGAAGATACATTAAAGGCACTTGAATATGGTGCTGTGGATTTTATACCCAAAAATCTTTCATATGTAAGCCTGGATATAATCAAGATCAAACAGGATCTTATTCAGAAAGTTAAGGGTATTGTTCATAAACAATCTGTTGATGACACGCTATCTCGATTAAGGAAGATCAATTTAACCAAGAACGGTGAAGACAAAACTAAAAGTAGTATAGTTAATAATAGACTTAGTAGCAGCTATAATGCAATCGGGATTGGGATTTCTACCGGCGGACCTCTATCTCTTCAGAAGGTTCTTCCACGGCTGAATCCTGCAATTAATAAACCGGTTTTTCTTGTTCAGCATATGCCCCCGATGTTCACAAAATCTTTGGCCATGCGCCTTAACGGAATGAGCGCTTACGAAGTTAAAGAGGCAGAGAATGATGAAATTGTAAGGAATAAAGTGATTTACATCGCTCCCGGGGGTAAACATATGACGGTGAAAAGATTCAAACTGGATGAGGTTAGAATAATAATATCTGTTTATCCATCTGATACATTGCACAGGCCGTCGGTTGATATAATGTTGAATTCGGTTTCTGAAGTTTACGGAAGAAATACGCTTGGTGTAATAATGACAGGTATGGGTAAAGATGGGTTGGAAGCTGTTAAGAAATTAAAAAGTATTGGCGGGCAGTGTATCGCCCAAGATGAAGAATCAAGCATTATATACGGTATGCCGAAAGCAATTGTTGATGCTGATCTGGCAGATGCTATATTACCTCTTGAAAAAATTGCTGAAGCTATAAATAACGGAGTCTAAGATGAAAAGCGAATTTTCTGAATCAATATTTAATGAGCTTTATGTGGGAAGATTTTCCGCTAAGAGCAGCATAATAAAATCCAAAGATGTTACTTTAACCGGACAAACTAAAATATCGGTTGATGAAGAAGCCCACGAAGGAGTAAAACTTATCATTAAAAAAGATTCTGATGATAATGTTAAAGAAATTAAGTTTATTTGCTCATGCGGTCATACGAAATCCATTATTTTAGATTATTCTGATCAATAAATAACATGTGGTTAATTTTAACCATCCCTCACGAAAAAAATCTTCAAAACAACCCAAAATTAGAGTTTTCCTACTGGCACTAGAATTGTAAATCTAATTGAAAAGAATTAGATGGCAGGCAAAATGGCTAACATAGAAATGCTTGAAAGATTTCTCGATTATTGTGCGGTTAAAAACCGGGTGATTACAAAGAATATTGCAAACACCACTACGGAAAATTATCAATCGGAGGATGTAAGTTTCAATGATATTCTTAATAAGAATATGAACTCATTTATAAAAACAACTAATCAAAAACACATGGCCATAGGAATGGGACAAACTTCCGGACCAATGGTTGTTAAAACTTCAGGCGATACAAACAGCTATGGTAATAATTTAGGCAATAATGTTGATATAGAAAAAGAAATGGCTGAATTAGCACGCAACACTCTCAACTATAAATTTGCAACAAAAAAAATCAGTAATTACTATAAAACATTGCAAGGTGTTATTAAAGGAGGTAGTTAGTAATGAAAATAGGTGGAAATTTCTTTTCATTTGATATTTGTTCGACCGGCCTAAGCTTGCAACGTAAAAGGATGGAATTGATAGCGCAGAATATTGCCAACTCGGAAACAACAAGCACCGAGAACAACCAACCCTATCAAAGACAATTCCTAAGAATAAAACAAGCAGATGCACCTTTTAATAGTGCAATACAAAATGAGACAAAAAAGATAAGTCTTAATACTTCCAACGGCAGTCATATTGGAAATTCTCAGGCAGATAACAGCCCCCCCGGTATTAAAAAATTCAACGGTTTGTCAAGTGAAGTAATAGATGATACAGCTCCAGGTGAAATGGTTTACATACCCGGTCATCCCGATGCAGATAAAAACGGATATGTCACATTTCCTAACGTTAATATCATTACTGAAATGGTCGATATGATTTCGGCAACCAGGAGTTATGAAGCAAATTTGACAGCTCTTAATTCAGCTAAACAAATGGCAAAAGATACTTTGGAGATATAATATGAGAATCGTTACAAACTCTGTAGGGAATTATACTCCCAATTGTATAGCAAAATCTCATGATATAAAACCGGCTCACCAACCCCAAACAGATAAGTTGGAAGATATTACATCGCAAGAAAAGCAATTTTTTACCGGGCTTTTCCCGGAGCAGTCCGGTGAAGTGATGGATTATCATTTTTATAAAAAAAGCGGGCAAATGAGTGGTGTAAAATTAGGTTCACTTTTCGATAGGAAAGGTTAAAATGAAAATCGGTAGTCTTACAAGTCCGTTCCCCAAAGGGGATGAGTTAAATATAAAAACTAAAAATCCAACAAAGCAATTTGAAAAAATGCTTACCGGGCTTATTGATGAAGTTAAAAATTCGCAAAGTGAGGCCAACGATCTTACTAGAAAATTTGTTTCGGGGGATGACGTTCAACTTCACGAAGTGATGATTGCAGGTGAGAAGGCCAAAACAAATCTGCAGCTGCTGATGGAAATTAGAAATAAAGCAGTTGACATGTATAAAGAACTAACAAGGATACCTATCTAGCTATGAATAAAAGTCCTCTTAGTGATGTCTTCGGAATTTTCAATAAACTAACGCCAACCCAAAGGATTATTATTGGGGCGGTTACATTAAGCACAATTATTCTATTGGGAATATTTGTCAACTTCTTAAATGAACCGAATTTCGGGATCCTTTACACTAATTTGAATAATGAAGACGCGGCTGATGTAATTGAATATCTCAATAGTCAAAAAATAATTTATAAAATCGAGGGCAACGGGACTACGATAAAAATACCCAGTGATTTTGTTTATGAAACGCGGCTTACTCTTGCCAGTAAAGGTGTACCAAATTCAGGCCTTGTCGGCTACGAAGTTTTTGATAACGGCACGATGGGAATGTCTGAGTTTATGCAAAAGCTTAATTACCGGAGAGCTTTGGAAGGGGAACTTGCACGGACAATTATGCAGCAGGACGGAATCGAAGGGGCGAGAGTGCATATTGTTATCCCTGCAAAATCAATATTTAAAGATGAAGAAAAATCCCCCACAGCGTCAGTAGTTCTTAAGCTTGGCAATAATGCTCGACTTTCACAAAGCAATATTGCATCAATATTAAATTTGGTAGCAAGTAGTGTCGAGGGTCTAAACCAAAGCAAAATTACACTAATAGATACAAAAGGAAGACTTCTCTCACGCAATGAAGATGAAAACAGTCTACTTGTTGCTACCTCAAAACAATACGAGCTGCAAAAGTCGGTGGAAAATTATCTTACAACTAAAGCGCAGTCATTATTAGATAATGTTCTTGGTTACGGTAATGCAATTATACAGGTGAACACAGATTTGAATTTTGACCAGGTGGAAAGAACCCTGGAACAATATGATCCTGAAACTCAAGTTGCAATTAGTGAACAAACCGTTAAATCGGAAAATACCGGAATTAATTTCAGCGATTCAACGGCTTATACAAGTCAAAATAATATTGTGAATTATGAGATCAGCAAATCAATAGAAAAAGTTATTCAGGGTACCGGAAACATAAAAAAGCTAAGTGTTGCCGCCGTAATTAACGATATCCCAAAGGAAACCGTTAATGGTAATAAAACTGAAATTGTATTCCAACCAAGATCTGAAGAGCAGCTGCGCAAATTGGAAATGATAATAAGAAATGCAGTAGGTGTGGATAACGACAGAGGCGATAGTTTTTCAATTGTAAATATTCCGTTTGAACAGAGTCATCTATCAGACATAAACATTGAACATTTTGAAGATGAGACAGGAGTTATTCCAAAAGATATGGATAAGCTGCTGAACCTGGTTATGATAATATTGGCGATAGGGGCATCATTATATTTAGTGCGGGGATTAATGCAGAAACTTAAAAATGAAAGAATAATTATTGGAACATATGACGACAGCATGATGGGGGGAGAGTTGAGCCTTCAAGGTGCTTCGGACAGTGGGAATAAAAACATTCCTATGCAAACAAAAAAACGTAGGGTGCAATTACCTCTAGGCAATATTGAAGATGAATTATCAGATGAAGCAATCAGGAAGCAAACACAGCAGGAAAGAATAGCTAATTATGTATCAAAGAATCCCTTTGATGCTGCAAAACTAATTAATTCATGGTTGCACGAAGATGAGTTCTAACGACAAACTAAAAATACGCGACAACAAACATTCCGGGCTTTCAGGAATTCAGAAAGCAGCATTGCTGTTGATTGCTCTGGATGTAGATTCTGCCGCCGAAGTTTTCAAGTATCTTGATGATGCGGATGTGGAAATGATATCCGCCGAAATATCTCAAGTGAAAAATACTCCTTCGCAGACAATAGATCAGGTAATGCTGGATTTCTACAACATGGTTACCGCCCGTGAGTATATGCTTGAAGGCGGGGTTGACTATGCACAGTCTATTTTGGAGAAATCATTCGGTTTGGCTAAAGCAACCGAAATAATGGAAAAGGTGAAAAACCTTACAACATTGAGAGGCTTTGATGTATTGAAAAAAGCCGATTCATCCCAATTGATTACCTTTCTCAACAAAGAACATCCTCAAACAATTGCACTTATTTTATCTCACTTAAGTCCGGATCAAACTGCAAATGCGCTTAGAGAATTAGTAGAGCCGCTTCGCTCTGAGGTGGCATACAGAATTGCTACACTTGGTAAGGTTTCGCCTCAAACATTGAAGCGGATTGAAAAAGTGGTTGATGAAATGGCAGGATTAACTATGAGTCAAACTATGGGGAAAATCGGCGGGGCAAAATCCTTGGCTCAAATTTTAAACCGGGCAAGTATATCGATGAGCAAAGAGGTGCTCGATAAGATTGAGGAATATGACGGCAATGTTGCAAATGAGGTCCAACGATTAATGTTCTTATTCGATGATATAATTCATGTACAAGATAAAGATCTTCAAAAAATTCTTCGTGAAGTTGACCGAAAAGATTTGGTTCTTGCTCTCAAAACAGCCGAAGAAAAACTGAAGAAAAAAATATTCAGCAATATGTCTGAGCGTGCGGCAGATTTATTACAAGAAGAATTACAATATATGGGTATGGTAAAACTTAAAGAGGTTGAAGCGGCGCAAGCACGAATTATTGAAATCGTTAAAAATCTTGAAGAGTCTGGTGAAATTTCTCTAAACCTTCGCGGAAATATGGAAGAAGTGTATGTCTAATATTCTTAAGATGAATTCCAAAAAAAAATTTAATGTACGTGTAACTTCAAATGAAATTGAGGATTTAGCCACATTTGAAGATGAGAGTTCTAAACTGAAGGAACAAATTAAGCAAGCTTACGAAGAAGGAATAATTGAGGGGAGAAATACCGCAGTAAATGAGATGAAGGGAAATTATGATATGGAATTGAGTGAAAATATATCAAAGATGGGAGTAGTGGTGTCGGAAATGGAGAACCGGTTAGTCCAATATTCAAAAGCATTTGAGAAATTGGTGATCGAGACTTCATTTATGATATCGGAAAAGATTATCCGTCGAAAAATTGAACAGGAGACAATTATTAACGAAACATTAACACAAGCCATCAAAAAAATTATAGGGGCTAACAAATTTATTGTAAAACTTCATCCTAATGATATCGAATTACTAAATAATGATAGCAGAAGTCTAATCAAAGAAGTTGCTTTGAATAAAATAAAATTTGAAAGCGACGAATCCATTGAACCGGGGGGATGTTTTATTGAAACAGATATAGGTAATGCAGACGGCAGAATAAGTAACCAACTGAATGAATTGAAAAAAGCATTCGACAATAGTCTATTCGCTAATGAAGAAGATCATGATAACTGAACAAGAAATACTGAATAATTACAAAAATATATTGAATACAACCGATTTAATAAAGGTTAACGGTAAAGTTACAGATGTAACCGGTTTGGTTATTATATCTTCCGGGCCGAATGTTTCATTGGATGAAATATGTATGGTAGTTGACGATAAAGGGAGAGAAGTTTGCACTTCCGAAGTTGTTGGATTCAAAGATGGTAAAGTCTTGTCAATTGCATTGGGCGAAGTCCATAAAATTTCACCCGCATGCGAAATAATCAAAACCGGCAGGAGTTTTCTTTTACCTGTTGGGAATGAATTGCTAGGTAGAGTTATAGATGGATTAGGTAACCCGATTGACGGAAAAGGTGAGATCAAATATACTTCTATGCGGAATATTTACCGTGAACCCCCAAATCCGTTACAAAGAGATAGAATTAGTGCTCCTTTGCAGACAGGAATACGTGCAATTGACGGATTGCTGAGCGTTGGGAAAGGGCAACGTATGGGGATCTTTGCAGGAAGCGGTGTTGGTAAAAGTGTTATGATGGGAATGATTGCAAGAAACACAAATGCGGATGTAAACGTTATTACTCTTATTGGTGAACGGGGTAGAGAAGTTCGAGAGTTTATTGAAAAGGACCTGGGTGAAGAAGGTTTAAAAAAATCTGTTGTTATTGTTGCAACTAGTGATAAATCGGCTCTTATAAGATTGAAAGGCGCGTATATCGGTACAACAATAGCAGAATATTTTAGAGACCAAGGACTGAATGTTGTTTTAATGATGGATTCTATTACAAGGTATGCAATGGCGCAAAGAGAAATTGGTTTAACAATTGGCGAGCCCCCTACAACAAAAGGTTATACACCTTCCGTATTTGCATTACTTCCAAAACTTTTGGAAAGAGCAGGGAATACAAATAAAGGTTCTATTACTGGCTTTTACTCGGTTCTGGTAGATGGTGATGATATGAACGAACCAATTGCAGATGCAGTTCGTTCAATTTTAGATGGTCACATTGTACTTTCCAGAAAACTTGCCAATCGGGGGCAATACCCTGCTATAGATGTTCTGCAGAGTATTAGCAGAGTTATGCCGGATATTGTATCTAAAACACAAAGACAACATGCGCTGACTTTTAGTGAAATATTATCCACTTATAATGAAGCAGAAGATTTGATTAATATCGGTGCTTATGTAAAAGGGAGCAATCCTCAAATTGATCACGCGCTTACAAAGATCTCTCATTTAAGAAATTTTATAAAACAAGATATATTCGAAAAATCGACTTATAACGAATCGGTAATTAAATTGAAAAATATTATAGAAAACACGGCAGGATAGTTATGGCGGCCTTTGTATACAAATTTGAAACTGTTAAAAAAGTAAAAGAAGAATTGAAGAATAAAGCCCAAAAAATATTGGCCGATGTTGAAAATCAAATTGAAGAATGTAAGAATGATATTACCAATTTTAAAAATGAATTGATAGAAATTAGAAACAGCAGTTCAAATTCAGGGACTAAAATCTCGGAAATAATTTTTAATAAAGGGTGCCAACTGGTTATTGAAAAGAGAATTGAATCATATAATCTAAAGCTTATTCAACTTAAGACGAAAAGAGAAAAAGCTCTTAAAGATTTGACGCAAAAATCTAAGGAGCATAAAATCTTTGATACTTACGAGAACAATTGCCGGGAAAAGTTTAAAAAAGAGCAAGATAAAAATGAAATGAACATGCTTGATGAAATTGCCGTGCAAAAATTTGTGAGGCAGGCTAAATGAAAAGTAAAATCATTTATACTATAGTATTTACATCAGCTTTTGTTTTGGTGACTAGTATAATTATAGTATTAAATGCACAGTATAAAAATATATTCAAATTTGATTTTAAACCTGCTATTCAGGCAACTAATCAAGTAGCCCCGGTAAATAAAATAATTTCCGAGAATGACCGAAAAAAAATTATGGAGGAATTGAAAGAAGAATTGTTAGACTCGATAAAAATTACTTCAAATAAAAATGCGACTGATATTAGGATGGAAGTATCAAATCAAGATACTCTTATATTCAAAGATATAAAAAGTTTGAAAGCGAAATTGGATGAAGTAATTGCAATGAATGAAAAAATAAAAAATGAAAAGGAGCAAATAGATACAATAGGCACTAATAATGAAGAAATTGATTTGAAAAGCTGGGCAAAAAAGACTGCGAAGTTGTTTGAATCAATGGATTCAAAAAAAGTTGCTAAAATAATTACAAAATACTCCGATAATGAGTCAAGAGAAGTTTTATACACAATGAACAGAAAGAAGGCAGCCGAAATTTTAGCGGAATTAAATCCAGAATATGCCAAGAAACTTACAAGGCCGTTATGATGCTCTTTAATCCATATTATCTTGATCCTGCTGTACAAAGCGGTTCTTTTTTGGGAATACTTAATACAACTCAGACAAAACCGAATTACATGTTTTCCGACATCATCAAATTTGCGCTTAACGAAGAAATAGTTAATGTCGATAGTCAGGAACTTGAAAAAGCTTCATTTACAGTTTCTTTCGAGCAAGCAGACGTTCAAAATATAAACGAATTGCAGAAATCTTCCATACCTAATACGGCAGAATATTATAAAAGGTTAATGGGGGATTCTGATGAAACTAAAATTGAAAAAATTCTGGAATTATCGTCAACTTCTGCTCCGGATGTAGAAACCACACTTTCTTCTAGTGAAGTTAAGAACCTGATCGAAGAATTATTAAACTTTTCTCCGGCTGAATTTCCCCATCATGCCGCACACTCTTTTGAAAAAATAACTGGGATTGAGCACCTAAAGAAGCAGTTACAAAATCTTGATATAAATAATGCAAGTAATTTTGTACTCGCATTTAATAGAGCAGATATAAATCCCAAAATATTTGAAGCTGCAGACCAACAGAATATAACTGAAGTAGAAAGTAAATTTTCCGGTCTAATAGATTGCCTACGAACCAAGTCGGTAAATAGTGAAAATGACAACATTATACTGCTGATTTCAAAATCACAGGTTAATTTAACCGAAAATGAAGAATTAACTAGAATCTCTACCGAAGGTCTAATTAATGAGGAAGCAGATGGTAGCGATAAAAAAATCATCGGGGATATCTCACCGGATGTAATAAATGAAGAGGGCTCCAAATATGATATTAAATTGTTTGTTGGCCATATTGATGAATTGCAGCCAATAAACGCAATTAAAAAATCCGAAATGAATAAGCAGATTTCTTCTGAAAAGACTGATTTATCCAAACCGAACGGCGATTTATTAAATAAAATATCAGGCACTGTCTCTAATATTTCTTCCGAAAATCCTGTAAGCAGAAATAGCGTTTTTATATTTAATAAAAATTCTGCAAGTGAATCTCAGGTAGTAGAAGGAGTGAATTCTACAAGTGAATCTCAGGTAGTAGAAGGAGTGAATTCTACAAGTGAATCTCAGGTAGTAGAAGGGAAGAATTCTGCAATTGAATTTAATGTAGTTGAAGGGGTGAATTCTGCAAGTGAATCTCCGGCAATAGAAGTAGTAAATAAAGAGACCGCAAATTCTTCATCAAAAGAAAGTATTGTGAAAAGCCCCACATCAGATTCCATCAAACAAGGTGGGGATACAATTGTTAATGGAGTGATTTGCAGTAAAGAAGGGGAGATTGACTTAAATGATTTCATTATCAACAAATCTAACGAAAAAATTCATGATAAAAATAATACTGTTAATCTACCCGAACCTGAAGAAGAAAATGCTGTAAGTCATATAAAAGTTAAATCTACAAATCCAATTAAACATAAAAACAGCGATACAACCCAGATACTTAAAAGTGAAAATGAAAGTAGGCTTAAAGAAAATTCAATAAAAAGTAAGACCATTATTATAAATGGAATTACAAAAAGTAATGATACAAAAATTGAAAAAAGTGATAGTTATCCAAAAGATGTTAAAGTAAGTAGTCAATCATATTCGAATTCTTACAAAGGCGAATCAGTACCAGGAAAGCTGGAATTAGAAAATGATTTACCAGCAAATATTCAAAATACCAAATCATCGTTAGCTGATAAAACAAATAAATCGGAAATACTCTCAACACCTCCAAAACTGCCCGACACTATGGAAGTCAAGGAAACTAGTACGAATATCAAGATCAACAATACGGCAGTGGTTTACAAAGATGCTAAAGAAGAAATAAATTCGGCAAAATCTTTAAACAGCAGGATGAACATTCATGGACTCGATAAAAATGATGTTGTTGAAATGAGAAATCAGAAAGACCCGACAATCATTAAAAGTGGCAATGAAATATTGAGTTCAGCATTTCATAAAAATGAGTTTAAGGGAATATATAAAGATCAACAACCTACAAGTGAAATTGAAGTTAACGTTAAATACAATGATACTGCATCAAAAAGCGTTATAAAAGATGAAAGTAATAATGAAATTCAAAGTAAAAGCAATTTCGGGGTAAATCAAAAATTAAGCTTTGAGCAAATGAGTGAAAAACAGGTTGATAACGATCAATTAATCAGAAAACCAAATCTTGAAAAATCCGGTGAATCATCTGATAATCAGTACAAGTCTGAAGAGAAAAATTACGGCGGAGGAAATAAGCTTGTTGAGAAAAATGATAAAATAAGTCAAGTTTTTGAAAATACAATTAGTAAAGAAGTTGATATTCAATCGGAAGAATCAATAAGAACCAAAGAAAGACCTAACGAGAAAATGGCTTCTGGTAATCCAAACAATGCCGAACTTGATAATACCAATGAAGAACTCAAAATAGGTTTATCGGAAGAATTAAAACATCAAGTCAATAAAAAAGCAAAGACCGAATCATCTGATAATGTAAAACCTAATGATGAATTAAATGCAGTACGTGTAAACAGTCAACTTAACAGAACAATAAACTTTGTTAAGAATTATGCTGATGTACAGCACAAAGTTGAAGTTGGCCGGTTGCTGGATGAAGTTGCAAACTATATGAAAGAAGGGGATAAAAAATCAATAACTTTTTCAATAGATCCCGAAAACCTGGGGCAGGTTAAAGTTTCTATCGATTCCAATAATCACATGATCAATGCCAAGATAGAAGTTGAGAGTATAAAAGTGCTGCAGCTATTCCAAAGTAATAGTGATTTGTTGAAAAATGTGATGATGCAAAGCGGAATACAATTAAATTCGCTTCATGTATCTGTAAGCGGTCAGGAAAACAAGGAAGAACATTTTACAAAATCAAGGAAGAAAGAGACAGGATTAAATCGTAGTAAAGTAAAGATTGATAAAATACCGGAGAACTTTTCCCCAAAAGATCTTGGGTATAATACTTACGATTACCTTATATAGGAGGAAGAAATGGTTGATGGAATTACGGGTTCTTCTGTAACCCAATTCACGGATGTTCCTAACGGGAACAGCATTCTTGGCAAAGATGATTTTTTAGAACTTCTAATTGCACAATTAAAATATCAAGACCCCTTGAATCCTATGGAAGGTGCGGAATTTTCTGCTCAGTTGGCTCAATTCAGTTCACTTGAACAATTAACAAATATCAATAAATCATTATCAACTAGTATTGATTCGAACTACTACTTAACACAATCAATCAACAATACTATGATTGCAACACTAGTAGGTAATGACGTAAAAGTTTTGGGTGATCAATTGACTCTAAACGGCGAAGATTCGGTAGATTACGGTATAAACCTTTCTTCACAAGCAAGTTCTGTTAAAGTGAATATTTATAATGAAAGCGGTGTGCTGATAAAAACAATAGAAAATTTACCAACTACCGCTGGAGAGCATAAACTTTCCTGGGATTGCACCGATAATAAAGGTGAGAAATTAACTAAAGGGAAATATAGAGTGGAAGTTGAAGCAATCAGTTCGGATACGGGAGACCAAATGGACGCGTCTTCATTCATATTCGGCTCTATCGATTCCGTCCGCTTCACAGGCAGCGGTACAGTACTTTTAGTCGGTGAATCTGAGTATCAACTTTCTGATATTCTAGAAATTCTTAAGGGCAAAGGATAAGTGAGGGGAATAAAATGGCAGAGATAAACGGAATACAGGTACCATTTATACCGATTGTTGAAAGGGATAACTTCCAACATTCCCATAAAATAAAACCATCAGGTTCATTCAATGATATTTTCACTGAGGAACTTGAGAAACTGAAATTTTCCAGCCACGCTTTGAAAAGATTGGAATCAAGAAATATAAAATTCTCCGAAGCTGAAATGTCTAAAATTAATAATGCAATTGAAAAAGCCGAAAACAAAGGTGCAAAAGATTCCGTAGTATTTATGGATGATACGGCACTGATAATAAATATACCAAACAAAACAGTAATAACTGCTATGCAAGTTGGAAATGGTGGTGAAGATATCTTCACGAATATTGATAGCGTTGTTTTTGCATAGAATTTAATTAAACAAATGGAGCGGGACCTTTTAAGGACGCTCCTGTTCAACCGACCGACTGAAGTTGAACAAGTATTTTAAAAAACCTTAGGAGGTAAAAATGGCACTTCTAAATTCACTTTTCGCAGGTGTATCCGGTTTAAGAAATCATCAATCAATGATGGACGTGATCGGTAACAATATCGCTAATGTTAACACAATCGGGTTTAAAGGTTCGAGAGTTACTTTTTGCGATACGTTTAATCAATTCGTTAAAGCCGGTACAAATCCCACCGATACGACAGGCGGCACTAACTCATTTCAAATCGGATTAGGTGGAAAAATCAATTCAATTGATCGTAATTGGAATCAAGGTACATTCGAGAGAACTGGAATTACAACCGACTTGGCTTTACAAGGCCCGGGTATGTTTATCCTAAAAAGTGACGGCAGTAATTATTTTTCAAGAGCCGGTTCGTTCATTTTTGACGGAGCTGGAAAATTAGTTAGCGCGCAAAACGGCGCTATAGTTCAAGGAAAGGTTGCAAACGAAGACGGTGTTGTACCCCCGGGAAATAATCTTGAAGATATTATAATCGATAAAAATCTTAAGTTGCCAGCTATCGCAACGTCAGAAATCAACTGGGGAGGAAACCTAAGAAGTAATTCTACGCTTACATTATCCGAAGAAGTTGTTCAACGTGGAAATCTTAAATCTTCCGATGCGGGCCCATTCGACGTGACAACTGAAATTTACAACATGTACGGCGAGGCATTTAATTTCATTGAAACATTCACAAAAACAGGTGCTAATGCATATGACATTACATGGGAAGTGCAAGATTCTGAAGGAACTTCTATTGCCACTTCTGCCGCAGCCATTGCAGTAGTATTTGCCGATAATGGTTCGGGTACTTTTTTGATGGATGCCGCAAGTCTTGCAAAATTTGATGATATAAATAACCGTGTTAACCTTTCCGCAGGCACACCAACGGGTGATATTGATTTTGTTTTTGACCCAACTTTAATTACAAATAACGATTCTACTTCAACGCTAAGCAGTTCCGCAGATGGCAATAGAACAGCAAATGTTGTTAGCGGTTCGGTAACAGTATTCGATTCTTTAGGTATCTCTCACCAGATTACGCTGGAATTTACAAAGATTGGTGATAATCAATGGGCATGGCATGCATCTATACCGAGCACAAGCACAGTAGACGGATTGGCTGTTCACTCGGATGGGACTTTAGCATTTAACCCAGACGGTACATTAGACCCGGCAAATATTTCGCCGAATAATCCGCAGCTTAATTTCGTTCCTAAAGGAGGTGCAAACGTAAGTGAAATCAACCTCGATTTCGGAAGCGGTTTTGGTGGAATTACACAGACATCTGCAAGCTCTGTTGTATCTTCTCTAAGTCAGGATGGTTCTCCATCGGCATCATTATCGAACCTGAATATTGACCAGTATGGAAATATATTGGGTATTTTTTCCAATGGTAATTCTCGTACGCTTGGGCAGATTATGGTTGCTACATTTGCCAACTTGAATGGTTTGATAAGCGAAGGGAATAATTTATTCTCAGCTTACGCGAATTCGGGCGACCCTCGTATAGGTGAATTCGGTGAAGGTACAAGTACTACAATTCAGGCAGGCGCATTGGAGCAGTCCAATGTTGATCTTTCAGAGGAATTTACAAAAATGATTGTCTCTCAGAGAGGATTTCAAGCAAATGCCAGAGTGATCACAACGGCAGACAACTTACTTCAAGAAATTACCAACTTAATTAGATAATATTAAAAGCACCCACATTGGAGGGAAGTAAGAGCTTTTTAACTTCCCTCCTCCTTCCAACTAAAATTGCACATTTGAACAATATTAGCCATTTAAGACCGCCCTAAATGATGTTTTTAGATTGTATTGGGCATAATGCTTGTGGCATATCTATTGAAATAATAATAGAAAAAAAACGGAAAGCCATGAACGAAGAAATTCAAGTCCCCCAAGAAAAAGGCGGGCAAGTAGTAACCCCGCTAATAAAAGAGGATCATGTAAGTATGAAAGTACTGATTGTTGGTGTACCGGTTTTTATCGTTCAACTTATCGCTGTTTATTTTATTACGGCTAATATCCTGCTTAATAAAATCGAAGGTACTCCTACAGCAGCAGCTGCTTCGGAAGAAGTTTTTATGGAGGAAGAAGGAGTTGAAGAGGATTCGGATTCTACAAACCAAGCTAATGTAACTTTGGGGGAGTTTATTTATTCCGTGGATGATATAATCGTCAATCCTGCCGGAACAAACGGGCAGCAATTATTATTAACATCAATCGCGTTCGATTTAAGTAAGGAAGAAGATTTAAAAAAATTGAAGGGCAAAGAAGTCGTTATCAAGGATATGATTATCTCAGTACTTTCCAGTAAAAACATTACAATGCTGAGTAACACGACTTACAAAGATTCGTTAAGAACGGAAATATCTACCAATCTTCAGAATTTTATTCCGAATATAAAAGTAAATAAAGTTTATTTCAGTAAATATATAATCAACTAATAAAATGCCAGAACTACTTTCACAACAAGAAATTGATCAGCTGCTTAATAATGTTAAAAGCGGCGTTGATGAAAAACCGGAAGAAACGAATAAACCGGAAGTAATATTATTCGATTTCAGGCTGCCGAATAGAATTTCGAAAAATCAACTTCGCACAATTAAAAATATTCATGAAGTATTTTCGGAAAACTATGCTTCTTTTTTGGTTTCTAAACTACAAACAGTAGTTACTGTCAATTTAACTACTGTTGATCAGCTTTACTACTCCGAATATATCCTTTCAGTATCAAACCCGGCATGCTTATACACATTCGATATTAAGGACAGCGATATTAAGGGCATTTTGGAAATGAGTCCTGAATTATCTTTCACTTTAATCGATAGGTTGCTTGGGGGTAACGGTATGGGAATTAAACAAACCAATATCATAACCCCGATAGAACAGAAGGTATTAAACGTTGTGGTTGAGAAGGTAATGCAGGATCTTAAAAAAGCATGGCAGCAGATTGATAACTTAGAATTTATGATTGACCGCTTTGAGCCGGATATAGATTTTGCACAGATTACTTCTCCTAATGAGTCGGTATTATTGTTATCATTCGAAATAATCATCGGTGAAAAATCATATTTAATGAACTTATGTTATGCGACATTTGCATTCGATGCCATACTCACTAAGTTGTCTTCACAGAAATTGGCATCCCTTAGACCTGCAAAGTATCAAGGCACTACAGCACGGGATATCATTTCGCATAATCTTTATAAAACAGAAATCCCGGTAATGGTTGAATTTGGGAAATCGAAAGTTTCTGTTTCGGAATTGATGGAACTGCAAAGGGGAGATGTTATTCAACTGGAAAACGCACTTGGCGATGAATGTGCTATTAAATACAACAAGAATATATTGTTTTACGGTAGACCCGGAGTGGTAAATAAACATAGGGCTGTAAAGATAACACGTAAAGAAGAAAAACCAAATTCTGAATAAAACGAAATCCAAACTTTTAGGAGTATTAAATATATCATGGATGAAAAGAATAATATAAACGGACAAGGGCACGAAAGCGGAGAGGGTGCGCAGCCTGAAAATAGTGAGAGCTCTGCTTCTGTTAAACAAGTGGATGTTGCCGATTTTCAAGAATTCGAAGAGGCGGGAAATCGCAATACTATTAATGGTGCGGATAGACTTAACCTCCTCAAAGATCTACAATTGAACGTCTTTATTGAACTTGGCAGAACCAAAATGCAAATAAAAGATATTCTTGAATTAGAAAGAGGATATGTTATTGAACTCGACAAACTAGCCAGTGAGCCGGTTGATATCTTTGTAAATAATAAAAAAATTGCCGAAGGGGAAGTAGTGGTTATTGATAAACATTTCGGCATTAGGATTATAAACTTGTGTGATGCGGCCGATAGATTGAAGGGGTTATATTAATGACGATTGTAGATATCATAAAAATGATTTTTCCCCTCTTGCTGCTAATGTCCTTATTGGGCATTGTTTTATGGTATGTGAAAAAAATGTCTTTCAACAAAGGACCAAAAGGTGTATCGCCGATTAATATCAAAGTGATATCAAATAAAGCATTAATGCCTAAAAAGTATGTTTCGGTGATTAAAATCAAAGATAAATATTTAGTGCTGGGGTTAAGCGATAGTAACATTGTTTTGTTAAAAGAATTTGATGCACCTGAAGAGGACGAGGTTGCCTTTGAAAATTCCATTAAAGAGAACTTCCTTGAAATATTTAAAAGGAACTTATTCAATAAATGAAAAAATACTTATTAATATTGATTCTAATCCTTGCATCTATGGTTTTCTTTGCAAACTCGGCTTATGCTCAAAAGAATAGTTCTATTGCAGTACCCAACATTGGAATAGATATTAAAAGTTCGGATAACCCGGAAGACATTTCGGTAACTCTTCAGATTTTATTGTTGATGACTGTTCTTTCGTTAGCGCCATCCATATTGATAATGACTACTGCATATCTTCGTTTAATAATTGTGTTACATTTTCTTAAGACGGCTCTTGGTACGCAACAAATGCCCCCCGGACAGCTGCTGGCTGGAATAGCATTATTTCTAACATTTTATATTATGGCGCCTACATGGTCCAAGGTAAATGAAGAGGCCTTACAACCACTGTTAGACGGCGAGATTAAAGTAGAGGAAGCATACGACAAAGGAATTAAACCGATAAGAGAATTTATGCTGAAAAGCGTAAGGGATGAAGATTTGGCTTTGTTTATTGGAATGTCGCAATTGGAACGCCCGGAGAATCGCGAAGATTTATCTACATACATTTTAGTTCCCGCATATGCCTTAAGCGAATTGCGTACGGGTTTCATTATGGGTTTCTTTTTATTTATTCCCTTTGTTATGGTCGATATGATAATATCAAGTATTTTACTTTCCATGGGTATGATGATGATACCCCCGATGATGATTTCACTCCCATTTAAAATATTACTTTTCATTTTAGTTGACGGTTGGAATTTAGTAATAGGATCAATTGTAAGGAGTTTTGGTTAATGACTGAAGAATTAGTTATAGAAATTTTATCTGAAGCGTTTTACACGGTTTTCATAATTCTACTCCCTGTACTGGGTGTTTCCCTGGCAGTCGGTATTTCGATTTCCATATTTCAAGCGGCTACATCAATACAGGAAATGACATTAACATTTGTTCCTAAAATACTATTTACGGCTGTTGCAATAATTTTTATGATCCCCTGGATGTTGGACAAGATGATAGCATTCACAAATAAAATTTTTGAATTAATAATCATAGTGGCGCAATGATTGAAATACTGTTAAAGGATTTTATAATTGTCTTAATGATATTTATTAGGGTACTGGCGGCATTTATTGCGGCTCCTATATTCGGTCATAAGGCAATCCCAGCCACGGTAAAAGTATTTTTATCATTTATTGTTGCTTATATTATTTTCACCACAATAGACACGAGTTATATTATTGTAAATGATTCGATGGGTTTTATCATTTCAAATGGGGTTAAAGAAGTAATTACGGGCTTGATTATCGGCTTTGCATTCAATTTGGTATTTCACGGAATATCATTTGCCGGATCAATAATAGGATTTGATGTTGGTTTAAGTATGGCCAATGTGTTGAACCCGATGGATGATTCGCAGAATAATGTGATAGCGGAGTTTATATTTTATCTTGCGATGTTTACTTTCTTCCTGATTAACGGTCATCACTATGTAATCAAAGCGTTGCATTCTTCCGTAATCATAGTGCCCATAGGTAAATTTTCAATTACTACACCGGTATTTGATCTTTTATTAAAATATTCCGGCGCAGTTTTTCTAATTGCAATTCAAATTGCTTCACCGATATTGGTATCGTTTTTCCTTATTCATATAGCAGAAGGAATTACCGCGAGGGTAATTCCCCAGATGCAGGTTTTCTTTGTCACTCAACCTTTGAAAATAGGCGTAGGTTTGGTGCTGGTTTCATTTTTGATACCTACCTACTTAAACTTAATTAAAAGTTTGTTGAGTATTTATGAGGATAATATTTTCCAACTAATTAAGGCGATGAGATAATAAAATGCCCGAAGTAGACGGACAGGAAAAAACCGAGCAAGCGACGCCGAAAAAATTATCGGATAGTCGTGATGAAGGACAGGTGGCAAAAAGTACCGAGATCTCTTCATTCTCCGTTTTTACGATCGGTATTCTTAGTCTATTTATATTTCAAAAATTCTTCGGGTCTCAAATTTCGGAATTCACTTCGGAAATATTCAAAACATTAGATACAATGAGTCTTACTAAGGATGTTGTCCAAATATACTTTATTAAATGGTTGTCTTTCTTTTTTATTACAATGTCTCCTGTACTCTTAAGCATTGTAACGATAGCTCTTATTGTTAACATTGCACAAGTTGGTCTAAAATTCAAAACAAAAGCGCTAAGGCCGAAGCTAAGCAAATTTAATTTACTCAAGGGAATTAAAAATCTTTTCTTTACTTCCCGGTCTATAAACGAACTGGCTAAATCATTATTAAAATTGGCATTAGTGGGGGGAATTACTTATTCCATTATTGAAGACTTTGTTATGGACTCTGCAAAACTTGTGCACTATTCAATCTATGATGTCTTGGAATTTATGCTGGATGCCGCTTCGGGTTTAGTTTGGAAGACAGGCCTTATTTTTGCCGTTTTAGCGGCAGTGGATTTTATCTTTCAGAAATACAAATTCAAAAAAGATATGATGATGACCAAGCAGGAAATTAAAGAGGAAGTAAAGCAGGCCGAAGGCGATCCTTTTATGAAGGGAAAGATTAAGAGTAAACAATATGCTATGGCTAGGAAAAGAATGATGAAGGATGTGCCCAAAGCCGATGTGGTTATTACAAACCCTACACACTATGCAATTGCTCTTAAGTATGAACCAGAAAAAGGATCTTCACCGATTGTTCTTGCAAAAGGAATTAACGAAGTAGCACAAAGAATTAAAAAGATTGCAGTTGAAAACAACATTGAATTATACGAAGACAGGGAATTAGCTAGATCGCTTTACAAGATGTGTGAAGTTGGCGCTGAAATCCCGGAAACACTTTATCATGCTGTGGCAAAAGTATTGGCATATATATATAACTTGAAAAATCAAAAAAAGACTAAGAGACTCATTGTATAATTATGGGAAGTCTACAAAAAAATAGCGATATAATTCTTGCAGTAGGATTGATTTTGATGTTGGCATTGATTTTAATCCCGCTGCCTCCATTCTTTCTAGACTTTTTCCTGGCTCTAAATATTACTTTAGCTGTATTAATATTAATCCTTTCGCTTTATATCAAATCACCGTTGGATATCTCAATATTCCCGGGATTGTTGTTAATTCTAACACTCTTTAGACTTGCGTTGAATATAAGTTCTACCAGGCTGATCTTAATTGAAGGGTATGCCGGGAAAGTAATTGAATCGTTTGGCAACTTTGTAGTTGGTGGAAATTTTGTTGTCGGGTTTATCGTATTTATCATATTGGTCATTATACAGTTTATTGTAATTGTTAAAGGGTCGGGAAGAATATCCGAAGTTGCCGCTCGTTTTACATTGGATGCCATGCCGGGTAAACAGATGGCCATTGATGCCGATCTTAACACCGGTCTTATAACCGAATCCGACGCAAGAAATAGGCGTGAACTTATTGGTCGTGAAGCTGAATTTTATGGTGCAATGGATGGAGCAAGCAAGTTCGTAAAAGGAGATGCTGTTGCCGGATTACTTATAAATGGTATTAATATAATAGGCGGTTTCATTATCGGTGTTGTCCAAAAGGGAATGCCTTTTACCGATGCCCTGCAGAGTTACACGATTCTCACAATAGGCGACGGCCTGGTATCTCAAATTCCAGCCCTGATAATTGCTACTGCATCGGGTATGATTGTTACAAGAAATGCTTCGGGAACCACTTTGGATTTCCAGATGAGAACGCAACTTCTCTCTAATCCACGCGTATTAGCAACAGTATCCGGTATTGTACTGATGTTTGCATTTGTACCGGGGATGCCTACATTTCCATTTATTGGAATGGGAGTTTTACTAGGAGTCAGTTCTTACTTGGTAAAACGCAAACAGGAAGTAGAAGCATTACTCCCCGATGCATCTGATACTGAAGAAGCAGAAGCTCCGCAAGAAGAAAGGGTGGAACAATACTTACAAGTAGACCCGGTGGAAATTGAAATTGGTTACGGGCTAATAAGTCTTGTTGATGAAAAACAGGGGGGCGAACTCTTTAAGAAAATCGCTTCAACACGAAAATATATAGCTTTGGAATATGGCGTTCTCATTCCGCCTGTTAGAGTGCGGGATAATCTTCAATTAAACGCGAATGAATATCTAATTAAAATTAAGGGTAATGTAGTCTCCAGTTATGCGCTGCATACCGATAGATACCTTGCAATGAATCCGGGTAATATTGAAGAGGGGCTTCAAGGCATGGAAACTCAAGATCCTGCATTCAAATTATCCGCCTTTTGGATATCGAAGGAAGAAAAGGATAAAGCTGAATTGCTAGGTTTTACTGTTGTCGATCCACTTTCAGTTTTATCAACGCATTTGCAGGAAACATTGCATATGAACTTCGATAAAATTCTATCCAGGCAGGCTGTAAAAAAATTATTAGAAAATCTCAAAACCGATTACCCGGCTGTTATAGAAGAAATTAATCCGGATGTGCTTACACTCGGAACTATTCAGAAAGTATTGCAGAATCTTCTAAAAGAATCTATCCCTATTAAGGATATGGTGCAGATTCTTGAAGCATTAATTGACTATGCGCGTGTAACCAAAAATGTAGATGTATTAACAGAATATGCGAGACATTCGATTGGCGATACTATTGCAAATCAGTATAAGGATATCAACGGTGTAATTCATGCAGCAATGCTTAGCGAAGATATCGAAAGTATTATTACCGGCGCTTTACAGGAACAGAAAGAAGCAGTACATACATTAGGGCTGAACCCGAAAACACTGAAGATATTGAACAATAATTTGCAAAAGTTATCAATCAAATTTAAAAATCAAGGGCTGAATCCTATCATAATAACTTCCGCCACAATCAGGCCATATTTCTTCAGGCTCATTAATTCATCTTTCCCTGATGTTACTGTCCTTTCATATTCCGAACTCCCTTCTCATGTGGATATTGAAGTAATTGAAAAGTTAGAGGTTCATAATGAAAATTAAAAAATATGTAGCCCCAACATTGAAGGAAGCTACAGAAAAAATGAAAATAGATCTTGGGTCCGGGGCAGTTATTTTGAGCACTAGGATGGTCGAAAAGCAGGTAGGTAATGTACTTCAGAAAATGTTTGAATTAACTTCCGGTGTTGAAGAATCTGAAAAAGTATTTGATTATTCGGATGATAGTGATGCGGATGATATGACTACGGCACGCAGTTTTGCAGATGAACTTAACTTGCTAAGTCAGTTTGAAAAAGATAAAACAAAAGCAAAAGTTGATTCTCTTAAGAAAAGAGCGCTTGAAAGAAATATAACAATTAAAGGAAGCCCTGCACCATCTCAAAATATCATTCATGAATTGAAACATATTGTTAATATTTTATTACATCGTGAGATTGAGAAACCTCTAATTAAAATTATCATTAACCAACTCAAGAAAAGTAAGGACTTATTAACGCCCAAAAATCTGGATAATTATATTGTGGAATGTTTAGCATCGCTTATACCAACTACCGGTTTCGAACTTACGCGGAGTAGAAAAGCAAAGATTGTAGCGTTGATTGGCCCTACTGGTGTTGGCAAAACAACAAGCATTGCAAAACTTGCCGCTATTTCAAAAATACTTCATAATTTGGATGTGGGAATTATTTCCATTGATACTTTTCGTCTTGGCGCTATTGACCAGCTAAGGATTTTTTCGGAAATCAGTAATATCGATATGTTGGTTGCATATGAACCGAAAGAATTACCGGAACTTGTATCCAAATTGAAGCACAAAGATTTGATTTTCATAGATACGGTTGGGCGAAATCAAAGAAATACATCAGAGCTGAAAAACATAAAGTCATTTTTAGATAAAGTTAAAATTGATCATAAATTTCTTGTATTAAGCGCTACAAGTTCAACTAAAAGTCTTATGGATGCGGCTGAAAAATTCAAAGTATTCGATTATTCTTCTTTGATTTTTACAAAAGTAGATGAAGCACCCGTTCACGGAAATATGATGAATGTGGCAATAAATTCAAACAAACCTATTATTTTCTTAACAAACGGGCAGGTAATCCCTGACGATATCTTTTCGGCAGATTCGGAACAGTTAGCCAGAATGCTTTATACAGGTACAATAAAGTAATGAAAGACCAAGCTGAAAAACTAAGAATCATAAGCAAATTGAACAACAAAAAGAAAAGTGATTCCTCGAATATCATAGCATTCACTTCGGGGAAAGGAGGAACCGGTAAAACTTTTCTATCGTTAAATTTTGCTTATGCATTAGCCCAGGAGAACAGAAGAGTTCTATTGGTTGATTTGGATTTCAATATGTCTAATGTTGAACTGATGATAAACATGAATTCCGATAAAACCATAAACGACTTTCTTGAGGGGAGGGAATTATTACCGGATTTAGTTACAGAAGTAGACCCCAATCTTCATTTATTGTTCGGTTTTTCAGGCTTGATGAATTATACTTTACCAACAAGTTCTCAAATTGATTATCTCTTCAATTCACTAAGAAAGTTATCGAGTGAATATGATATTGTTTTGGTTGATACCGGCGCAGGTGCCAATCAGACCAACTTATCAATATTACGAAACTCAGATCATAATATAATTATTACTACCCCTGAGCCAACGGCTATAATGGACGCATATGTAGTCATCAAAAATTTGTCCAACCAAATAAATTCGGAATCGTTCCCGGTGATTATTAATAAGTCGCCAAATATTGATGAGGGGAAAAACGGGTTTGAAAAACTTGATACAGCTGTAAGTCATTTTCTAAATTCCAGTGTGGAATATTTTGGGCAAATCAACTATGATTCAAATTCTTACCACTCTATCTTAGAGCAGAAAGTATTTATACTTGAGTATCCGGAATCTGCTACGACCAACCAAATATTCCAAATTGCTCGTGGAATCAATAAATATATTCAAGTGGTTAATAATAGCCAACATGATTTTGCTCTTCTTTCATAACTTCTCAAAAACCTAACAAAAAGCTCGAAAAAACGACTTTCCAATCACCTAAAGATTGGTATAATCTTTGAACTTCACTATAGAAAAAGTAGGCGACATTATGAATAAAATTGTATTGCAGCTGGGTCTTTTGGTTTTTTTCCTTGCTATAATCTTTTTTGCACAAAAGGGATTACCTATTGAATCCGTTCTTATAAGGGCATTCATGATATTCATCTTCATTACAATTATGATGAGCATATTAACGCTAATTTTCCTTAAATCAGTCAATAAGCTTACTTATAAGAAAAGCCAAGATTTAAGTCAAAATCTAAACAGGAATCAAAATGGACAATAACTTACTTTGGGCACAATTCAAAGATTCGCCGGACTCTATACTCAAAAAGCAAATAATTTTGAATTATTCCAATCTCGTTCATTATGTGATTCATAATTCCAGGTTCATTAGTAATGAAATATTCGACGATCGGGATTATTACCAATTCGGGATTGAAGGATTAAGTGAAGCGATTGACCGCTTTGATCCTGACTATGGAACCAAATTCGAGACATATGCCATTCAGAGAATCCGGGGAAAAATAATTGATGAGTTACGCAGAGCTCAGAATAAAATCAAATACTATGTTAAAAAGAATGAAGGTCAATATTCTTACAACCAAAGCGTTCTCTCTCTTAATGCGTCAATCGATTCGGATGGTAATTCTCAACTTTACGAAGTGATCCCTGCGGATGTAAAAACCCCATCGGAAACAACAGAAAAATTAGAAGCCAAAGAAATGCTGATTGCAGCAATTAAAAATCTAAAAGAGAGAGACAGGCTAATCATCACTCTATATTATTATGAAAATCTTAATTACAAAGAAATTGCAGAGACATTGGGTATAACAGTTTCTCGTGTTTCGCAAGTGCATACTAAAATAATTGCTTCTTTAAAGAAAAAATTAAGTAATCTAAATGAATAACGCTCAAATTGAAATATCGGAAAAAGAGAATAGAAGCAAAACCATTCTATCTAGTATAAGAAACCTTCCTGCCGTTCCGGTAATTATGATGGAGGTTAATAGGCTGCTTGACAATTCAATGACAAGCGCTAGAGACCTAGGGCAAATTATCAGTAAGGATCAGGGGTTAACTACAAAAATACTGGCGATCGCAAACTCGCCTCTTTACGGATTACCAAGGAAAGTTTCTACCATAGAATTTGCAATTGTTGTATTAGGCTTTGACCAAATAAAAAATATTGTTATCGCTCTTTCAATTATCGAAGCATTTAATCACAAATCCAAAGACGACTGGCAAAGAAAGAAATTTTGGATACATTCGGTTACAACTGCCAGCGTGGCAAGAAAAATTTGCAATACGTTAGGCCTGGGAAAAGTAGGCGGTGAAATATTTACAGCCGGACTCTTACACGATCTTGGTATCTCGGTTATTCATCTCTATTTCATAAAGGAATTTCAAAAGATTGTCAACTTGGTGCAAACCGAAGGTTATTCGTATCTAAAAGCAGAAACTGAAGTTTTAGGAATCAACCATCAGGATATATGCAGATACTTAGCACATAAGTGGAATTTACCCGACTCCTTAGTCGAGGTGATTTCATATCATCATACTCCATCCGAAGCCGAAAACAATAAAGAATTGGCGGCTATAGTTCACCTTGCAGATTTTATGACACAAAAATTTTCAATCGGTGATTATTTATGGGATGAGACAATTGAGCTGGATCCAAAAACAGGTGAAATACTCGGTTTCGCAAATGATCTTCTCTTGCAGGATTTTATAAACAGCTATGAGGAATTACTTAAAGAACATCTGGAGAAATTTATTTAACAGACAAATATTATAATGATTACGATCGATAAAAATATAATCCGTATTGATAAGAATAATGAATCTTCGAAATTGTGTTATTCAATTCTATTTATTAATGGGGGCACAATAATTAAGCCGGAATATAGTAGATGAAAGTTCACAAAGAAAATACTCAAGTTTATGAATCTCTTTATGATTCTCTTGCAGACGAAATGAATCCTTTACATTCTACTATTCGTAACTCCGGATTGCAAAGGAGTCTACCTAATAAACGTGAAGAATCAAATGATGAAAAACTTGCCCAGCTTTTCCAGACGATCGTTTCATTTGAAAAGAGAATTCAGGTTGCATCTACTATTAATGAAGTATCATTTAATTTTTATTCTACACTTTCTCAATTGATCGATGTGAAAGAGTCGGCAATTTTTCTCTTTGATCAGAACAAATCGAGATTATTACAGATTGATGATTATCCCTCTAACGTTGCAATCAATTTTGTTAATAGGGCTTATAAAGAGGGAATGCTGGATTGGGTATTCGAATCGGGGAAGCTTACTACAATTCCTTTATCGCAAAAACAGGGGAGCCGAAGGGTTAATCTTAATTGTATTGTTATCCCGATAATGAATTATAAAAGCCAGCGCGGAATTCTTCTCATTTTTACGGGTCTAGCCTCAATTAAAAATCATATTTGGGAATTTAAATCGATTGATATTCTTCTAAGCCTTACAGTTAAAAAAATCGAGACGATGAAACTTAAAAAAGATTTAAAAGCCGCCTACCATGAGATGCAGACATACCAATCGAAGTTATCAAACGATTTCAGGCTTTCGGCAATCGGTGAATTAACAAGCGGAATTGTGGAACACATATTCTCACCATTGCAGGTTATTCTTACAAGTGCTGATTTGCTGCAGATTGAAAATCCAGGCCTAGACGAAAGTATAATTACCAATATTAAGGAACAGATTGGAAAAGTTAAAAATATGCTGGACCCGTTGGTAAAGTTTGCCGAAGCAAAAAATTATAAATCATCCCTTCAGCCATGTAATATTAATGAGATAATTCACAGTTACTACAATTTAATTGAGCAATCACTTAACCAGAAGAATTACGAATGCATTCTCGACTTGGAATCGGAAATCCCTTCAATTATAAGCGATTCTTCTGCTATAACTCAGTTGATGACTAATCTTTTTACACTCTTGAAATCCGAAACACAAAGCAGCGGGGGTATATTAATTCAGACCAAACACCAGGATGATTTTATAAGTCTAAGAGTGATCTCAACAGATTATATACCTGTTTTAGAAAATTACGTTAGTAATCCTACAAAAGACCTAAGCATTCTAATGATGAAAAATATTATGAAAAAGCATAACGGTACTGTTCATATGGAAACGAATAGAATTAAAGGATCAAATATAAATTTGTTATTTCCATTAAAGAGGACGTTGGCATGAAAAAAGGAATTACAACCTGCATAATTATGATGATTGCCTTCAGCAGCTTATTTGCAACTACTGCCGATTCCTTAGATGTAAGGAAATTAGTCTATAAACAAATCGAAGAAGCAAAGGCAAAACAAAATAATGAAGTGCGCACTCAAGTAGTAAGCGGCGCATCAACACTTGTACCTACAAACGCAATATCAAGTACGGAAAATTCCGAGCAATCTTATACTTTCTATAAAATATTATTCCTATTTGCTGCTTCGGGTATGGTTGGCGCTATTGTTTATTACAACCGGCGAAAAAAACAAAACATTGAGCAGACTATTCAATTGAAAAAAAATATTCAAATGATGCGCCAGGAAAAATTCATTAAAAGAATTGACCCCAGGTTAAAACAGATCAGAACTCAACTTTGTCTTAATTCGACCCAGTTAAAAGGTATAACCGATGCTGCAAAAAAACTAAATATTGGTAAAGAAGAGTTGGTTATCGCATCTCGTATCGAAGAATACCAACGTCAATATAATTATGATAGGAGGGCTGTGTGAAAGAGGGATTGAAAATAGCTGCGTACAGCATGGAAAAGAATAATAAGTATATGGGTATTATCGCAAATAACCTTGCAAACCTAAATACGGTTGGTTATAAACGTGATATTTCATTTTCCAAAATACTTGGTGATTTGGAAAAACCGACATTAATGGAATACACCGACTACAAGCAAGGGGAAGCATTACAAACCGATAATCCGTTAGACCTGGCGCTAAACGGCGATGTCTTTTTTGTCGTTGAAAAGGAAGACGGTTTGGCATTCACACGCAACGGTAAGTTTAAAATATCCAACGACGGATATCTTGTGGATGAAGCCGGTTCAAAAGTTATGGGCAAAGATGGTGAGATTACAATTAAAGAAAATATGCTCGATAACGATCAACTGGTAACAATTACAAAAGAGGGGGAAATCAAAGTCGGAAACAACTCGATAGATGAATTACTAATTGTGAAAAACGAAAACTTTAATGAATTGACAAAAGCAGGTAACTGCTATTATAAATCAACAAATGATCAATACACGGAAGCGGAAGCAGGTGATTTTGAAGTATTGCAAGGTTTTGTAGAAAATTCCAATGTTAATGCGGTTGAAGAAATGGAGTCGATGATTAAAATTGCAAAGAACTACGAATCATCTCAAAAAATTGTCAACTATATGGACCAAGTTTTAGAAAAAGTAAATGACATCGGATCAGTATAAAGGAGAAATAAAATGGGAACGAGATCGTTAAGAACAGCGGCTTCCGGGATGTATGCACAACAACTAAATATTGAAGTTATTGCCAACAATATTGCCAACCTGAATACAACCGGGTTTAAAAAGAACAAGGCAGAATTCCAGGATCTGATGTATCAGGAAATACCAACCGATAATGTCAATTCAACAGGTGCAGGATTAAATCAATCTGCCGTAAATAAATTGCAAATAGGAAACGGTGTTCAACCAACGGCAACACAGAAAATTTTTAAACAAGGTGATATTACTCCCACAAACAACCAGCTAGATATTGCTATTAACGGGGAAGGTTTTTTCCAGGTAAGAAAACCCGACGGAACTTATGCTTACTCGCGCGACGGATCCTTTAAAGTAAATGCCGAAGGAAAAATTGTTACTTCAGGAGGGCACTATTTGGATCCGGAGGTCACACTTTCGGAGGACACAATTACGGTTAGCATCAATAGGAACGGTACTGTCGAAGTTTCGGAAGTTGGTGGATCATCTTTTGTTTTGGATAACATACAACTTGTAAGATTCATTAACCCTGGCGGATTAGATGCAATCGGCAATAATTTGTATGTAGAAACACCGGCTTCCGGAAATCCTATCTTCGGTACGCCTGGTGAAAATGGTTTCGGGGAAATTGTTCAGGGATATCTCGAATCTTCGAATGTTGACATTGTTGAAGAAATGATTGCTATGATAACTGCACAAAGAGCTTATGAAATCAATTCTAAAACAGTAAAAACGGTTGAAGAAATGATGACAATGGCTAACAATCTCAAAAGGTAAATAAAATGATGAAGATTATTTCACTCATACTATTAATTTTTGGTTTTACGGGGGGTCGGTTCGAAAGTGACCTGCACCGCTATCTTGAGTCGAAGTTATCTTCATACCATAGTTTCGATTATGAAGTGATCCAGATGCCAAAAGTAAACAAAGTAAAAATTCTATTTGAAAAAGAAATGAACATCAACGGGAATTTGGCACATGTTCCGGTAGAAATTTGTGATAATAATAATTTTACAAGTAATTCCTATATATCGATAAAATTGAAATTAATGGATAATGTTTTGGTTGCAAAAGAAGATTTGGATTATAAGGAAAAATTGAATTCTACAATGTTCGAAAAAAAGATAAAAGATGTTTCCAGACTGAGGGGCACTCCCCTTGTGGATATTGGAGAAATATCAAAATTTCGAAGCAACAGAAAATTGATTGCAGGGCAGATATTAGTTTATGAAAATTTGGAAAAGATACCCGATGTAATTTCCGGCGCAGTTCTGAATGCATTCAGTACGGCTGGTAATGTAGCTGTTTCAACAAAGGCATTCGCACGGGAGGATGGCAAAATAGGTGAAACAATTAAAGTAAGAACTGTGGATAACAAAATTTTCGTGGCTAAAATAATTGACTCATTACAAGTAATAATATTAGAGTAAATCATGATTAGGAATTTAATTATCGCGATAACATTGGTGACTTTTATTAATATTACTGCACAGGATATGAGAAGGAATTCATTCCGGTCTTTATTCTCAGATGAAAAAGCCAACAGGGTGGGAGATGCCATAACGATTATTGTAATGGAAGAATCGCAAGCGAGCAAAGATGCCCAAACATCATCCGGCCGGTCCAGCGGGTTAGGCATAGGAGCAAGCGGCGGAATGGGGACAAGTACTATCCCCAACGTTGACGGTGATATCTCAACAAAAAACGAATTCAAGGGGTCCGGCGGTACAAGAACTTCCGGTATGATAAAAACGAAAATAAGTGCAACAATAGATTCGGTTTTAAATAACGGGAATATGTTAATAAAAGGAAGTAGAAAAATCTCTATCAACGGTGAACAAGAAACGGTTTATATAAAAGGAATAGTAAGAGCCTCCGATATTGGAGCCGATAATTCCGTGATGTCTTATAACATTTCGGAAGCCGAAATCATTTTTGAAGGTAGTGGTATTATTGACGATGCACAAAGCCCCGGCTGGTTAACAAAATTATTTCACTGGATATTTTAGGTGTAATATGAAAAATTTTTTTTTGATAATAACAATTGCAGCTTTCTTTACCGGTTCCATGTTTGCTCAGAGAATTAAAGATATTGCATTTCTTGAAGGGTCAAAACAGCAGCAGATAATCGGTTACGGATTAATTGTAGGTTTGGCCGGAACAGGGGACAGCCAAAGGTCTTCATTTACCGTCCAGTCGGTTACAAGTATGTTGAAGAGGCTGGGTATAACTGTTCCTCAAACAAATCTTAAAACAAAAAACGTAGCAGCCGTTATGGTAACTGCCACACTAAATTCATCTTTAAAACCGGGGGCAACATTTGATGTGAATGTTGCTTCATTAGGGGATGCAAAAAGTTTAACCGGCGGTAATTTGTTGATGACTCCTTTATCGGGTTTGGATGGTACGGTTTACGGTTTTGCACAAGGTCCAATTTCCGTTGGCGGTTTCGATGTGAGTACGGCATCCGGAGGCAGGGTTGCAAAAAATCATGTCCTTGCCGGTAGAGTGCCTCGCGGTGGAATTTTAGATTTAGCGGTTAACGAGGAGGGCCTGCCGCAAGGCGAGATAAAATTATATTTAAGAGACCCGGATATTACTACTTCAAGCAATGTTATGGGGGCAATAAACACTCAATTCGGTAACAATATCGCAATGGCTGTAGATGCTTCGGAAATTAAAGTTCAGATCCCCGAAGCTAGATCTAATGATATAATCGGCTTCCTTTCTGAATTGGAATCATTAAATGTAACAACAGATAATATTGCAAAAGTGGTGTTGAACGAAAGGACAGGTACTGTAGTGGCAGGGCATAATGTAATTATTCAACCTGTTTCTATAACACACGGTAACTTGAATATAACCGTTCGTTCGAATCCGATGATATCGCAGCCTGGTCCCTTTTCTAGGGGCAGTACGGCAATTTTCAATAATCTAATTCCATATGCCGAACAAGATTCATCACGCACAATAGCGCTGGAAAAAGCATCGAATGTTCAGGAAGTAGCCGCGGCTCTCAATTCACTTAAAGTAGCGCCGAATGATATTATTGCAATCTTCCAAGCATTAAAAGAATCAGGATCATTAACGGCAGAACTAATAATAATGTGATTATGATGGAACCTATTTCATTAAAAATAACGAACCCGGATAAGCATTTAAATGCTACTGCCGAAGTTGGCAGAAATTATTCGGATATCGAAAAACAAAAAATTGCAAAAGCTTCCAGAGATTTTGAGTCCCTTTTAACATCAATGATGATTAAAAGTATGAACAAAACAACGGGAGGAATGTTCGGCGATAGCAGCTTTGGCGGCGATGTGATGGATACGGTTTTTGAAACTGAAATAGCTAAGAAATTTTCCGAAAATAGAGGCCTTGGAATTGCGAACAGTCTTTATAAAAAAGTAACCGGGGAAGATATAACGGCAAGTGGGTTCAAGTTACAATCCGATTCGCGGATGAAATTTCAAAAGAATGAAAAAGAGTTAAAAGTTGAAAATATAAATGCAGCGCCGGCTTCCACTAAAAGAGTTCCCGCTACAAATTCTTTGAAGAAACTTAATAAGTATGAGCCGATAATTAAAAAGGTATCGGAAAAATTTAGGCTAAATAAAAATTTGATCAGATCGGTTATTCTAACAGAATCCGCTGCAAATGAAAAGGCGGTTTCTTCTGCAGGCGCTAAAGGGTTGATGCAGTTGATGGATAGCACTGCAACCGATATGGGAGTGAAAAATTCTTTCAATCCCGAAGAAAACATTGCCGGAGGGTCTAAATATTTAGCCGATATGCTTCGAAGATATAGCGGTGACCTTGATAAATCGTTAGCCGCATATAATGCCGGTCCTGGTAATGTAGATAAGTACGACGGGATTCCACCGTTTGATGAAACTGTAGATTATATAAAAAGGATTAAAGAATACCTAACTTATTTTGAAGGTTAAAATGATGAAAAATAATGAAGTCCATTCGATAACAAAGGATCTGTTTTATTTATTGGATTCCTTTAAAGAAACCGCTCTCACAAAACAAAGAGCTCTTATCGAAAACAATATGCAAAGTTTGGATAAATGCATCTCAGAAGAAGAACGGCTTCTTTTTGAAGTACAATCTCTATTTAAGAGAAGAACTAATATGATGGATAAGTTACAAAAGCAAAAAAAACTTAATGATGCTACTCCCGATCTTACTCCCCATGAAAAGGATCATTCTCATGTGGAAGATCTTTTTAGAATTCTAAAAAATGAAAGGGAAATGATTGCGCAAAAGGTTAAAGCCATCAATCTTATTAATGAACAGAATAAATATTTAACAGAGCAAGCCCGCGGTTTTATTAGAAGTTTGGTTGGCGAACTTGCGGAAAAACATAATAAAAAAATATTGGATGTGAAAGCATAATGGGAATCAGCAGAATATTCGACATGTCGAGAAGAAGTTTGGCCGTTTATCAGAAGGCGATGGATATTACTTCTCATAACATTGCAAACTCTTCCAACGAAAATTACACACGGCAAATCTCTGTATTTAATACTGTAGAACCCGAGGTTAGCGGCGGATTCATTTGGGGTACAGGCGTACAATTAGAGCAAGTGCTGCGTGTTCGGGATAATCTGATTGATAAACAAATTAATAATTATCATCAAAAATATTCGGATGCAGATAAGCAGCTCGAATATCTATCTCAAATAGAACAAATCTTCTCGGAACCCTCGGACCTTGGGTTGGCAAATTTGATGACTCAATTTTTTAATAAGTGGAACGAACTTGCGGTTTCCCCTAATTCTAGTGCGCTTAGAAATAGCGTTCTCAACGCTTCGCAAAACCTTACCGAAAAAATCAGCAATATATATGAACAGTTTGGCCTTGTTAAAACTGATATAGTCAACCAATTCGATTCAAAGGTTGATGAAATTAATGGACTTATCAATAATATAAAAGATCTTAATGATACAATATATACGGCAAGTATTAATGGCGCTAATCCAAACGATTTATTGGATCAAAGAGATGCGAAAATTGAAGAATTAAATAAGTTAATTAACACCACGGTCACTTTTAATAAGAACGGCGGTGCAATAGTAAACATTGGGGGGATTACAGTTGTAAATGAGTCTTATGTTGTTGAACTTAAAAGTTCTAATGAAAACGGACAATTATCTTTATTATCAAACATCGGGGATCACTCAGTAGCTCTAACGGGTGGAGAAATATTTGCTCTCAAAAAGGTATATTCCGAAAGACTTCCACAATATGAATCGGATTTAGATACAATTATTGAGCAGTTGTATACTTCTGTTAATAGTATTCATTCTACAGGTTACTCTACAACTACACCTCCTAAAACCGGGATAGAATTTTTTACTAGTTATTCCGAAGGGAGTCTTGTTATCAACCCGGATATACTTTCCGATCCGAGATTAATTGCAGTTTCCTCAGACGGTACCAATGGAGACGGATCCCTCGCCAACGCGATATCGTCGTTATCAACCCAGAAATTGCTGGATGGAGAATCTCTGGCAGATAAATATAATACACTGATAAACAGGATTGGCAGCGATGTATTAACAAACCAGCGTCAGGCAGATTCAACCGATATGATTTTGGAACAATTAAAGAATCAAAGGGCATCAAATTCGGGGGTCTCATTAGACGAAGAGATGGCAAATATCTTGAAATTCCAACGCTCTTATGATGCAGCAGCAAAACTAATTCAAATAGCAAATGAAATGCTAGATTCATTAATGAACATAATATAATGCCATGAGAATAGCAGATTCTTATTTAAGTAGAAATTACTTAAACAACATGCACAAATTGAAGAATGAAATCAGTAAATTGAATAACAAGGTTTCAACTTCGCAAAACATCAGTAAGCCCTCTGATTCACCTACTGGGGCTGTAAAGCTATTGTCTCTCAACAACAGGATTGAGCAGGCAAGTAGTTTTCAGAATAATATCTCTTCAGGGAAAGCTTTTGTTGAAGAATCGATTAGAGGTTTGGAGAACATGCATGAGGAAGTTACTAATGTTCTCACTAAACTTGTTGAGGTTTTCGACGAGACGAAGAATGATGTTCTGAATGCATATGCCGGTACTATTGATATGGCAATTGAAACAATTTTATCGGTTGCAAATAGAGAATACGAAGGAAAATATTTATATGGAGGAACCGATTTTTCGGATAAACCTTTTGACTTTTCGACCGATAATAGTAGTGTGGAAGTTAAAGTCTCTGATGTTTCCGGGATGCAGAATATTAAAATTTCAAACAGCAGCACACAGCAGATAAATATTTCAGGTAACGATGTATTCGGAGTTAACGGTCAAGGGGATCAAATTGATATTTTTACTACTCTAATAGCAATTAGAGATAATTTACAAAACGGGATAAAGCCCTCTGATGCGGAATATGAAACTGTTAATCAATTTAGTAAACACTTACTGGATAAAATTACTTCCGCTGGAAATACGATTGTTAGAATGGAGAACACAACGGAAATGCTGGATAATCAAAAACTTTTATTAGAAGGATTGGTTGAAGATGAAAACAGCGTAGACATTGCGAAGGCAATTGTCGATTTGGAAAATTACGACTATTTGCTTCAACTCTCTTATAAAACATCGGCAATGATATTGCCAAAATCATTGATGGATTATTTATAATGAAAAAATACGGAACAGTGAGTGGACTTTTTATTGGAATTCTTGCCATCTTCGGTGCATTTGTTATTGAAGGGGGTTCTATAAAAGCATTGTTCCTTATTTCGCCCATAATTATTGTTTTCGGCGGTACTTTTTCTGCTATTATAATTGGATTCGGTTTCGAGAAATTTAAAGAAACAATCAGTCTTATTAGGTTGGCTTATTTTCCCCGTTCTTATAACTTGCAGCGGCTTATTGATGAATTTTACAGACTCGCAATCAAATCCAGGAAAGAAGGTTTATTAGCAATTGATAAAGATATTAGAAATCTGGATTATTATTTCCCCAAAAAATTAATGAGATTTGCAATTGACGGAACCGATAAGGAAACACTTGAAAGTATGGCAATTTTGGAAATGAGGTCTATGCAGGAAAGACATTTTTCCAATATAAATATTTTTACTAAAATGGGGGGGTATGCACCTACCATGGGAATTTTAGGAACTGTTATGGCGCTTATAATGACTTTAGCAAACGCAGGTTCCAATCCCGATATTTTAATTAAAAATATAGCTACAGCTTTTATTGCCACATTATGGGGAGTATTGTCAGCAAATATATTTTGGTTACCAATTGGCGACAAATTAAAAAAATGTCATTTAGAAGAAAAACATATGATGGAGTTAGCCTTGGAGGGAGCCATAGCGCTACAGAGCGGAGAGATACCGTCAATTCTGAGAGCCAGGTTAGTAAGCATGCTTCCCCAAAGACTACAAGCAGAAACCTCAATTATCTAAGAGGCGGGCTGCAATCCCCCGAAGAGGATTCGGATAAGGATAGGTATTTAATTACTTATGCCGATCTTATTACTCTTCTTTTAGGGTTGTTCATTATTCTATATGCAATATCGAATATTGATTTACAAAAATATGATAAGATGATGGCGGCTATGGGATACTTCTTTGGAAACGAAGGAGGAGTTATTGGATTGCAAAACCCGAAGAGTAATATTATATCGACGGAAATCGATGACTTGAGAAATAGTCTTAAGCATTTGGTTAAAAATAGTCAAATTGCTAATTCGGTTACTCTTGAAGAAAATGAACGTGGATTTACAATTCATATTTTGGAGAATATACTTTTTACATCGGGGAAATCGGAATTGAATTCTACTTCCAGGCTTGTGCTCAATCAACTTGCAACACTACTGAAGAAAATTCCGAATGATATTAGAGTGGAAGGGCATACCGATAACTTACCGATAAATTCTCCTAGTTACCCATCCAATTGGCATTTATCGGTTTCACGAGCATTGAATACTGCATATTATCTTATAGATAGTGAACATTTGGACGCTAAGCGTGTTTCTATTGTCGGATATTCCGAATATCAACCCCTTGCCGATAATTCAACATTCGAAGGAAGAGCAAAAAATAGAAGAGTAGATATAGTAATCATTAAATAGTGACATCATGAAAATAACAACATATCAATTTGGTGAAATTGAGTTTGAAAAAAACTCAATTATAAGTTTCGAAAAAGGTTTGTTCGGATTCGAAAACTTAAAGAAATTTCTTCTCATTCAAACGGAAGAAAATTTATTCTATTGGCTGAATTCAATCGATGAACCTGAAATTACATTCCCCCTGGTTAGTATTGAGATTATTGACGATACTTTCCCTAAGGATGGTGATAAAGGAGTATTTGGAATGGTAACGCTTAACCCGGATCCGTTGAAAGTTACCGTTAATATGAAAGCTCCAGTTTATATCGATCAAAATGCCAAAACCGGATACCAGGTAATCTTAGACGAAGAAAAATTTAAAATTGATTATAACCTTTTTATTGAAGGTTAGGGAATTCAGCGATGCTAATATTAAAACGAAGAATTGACGAAGAAATTCAAATAGGCCCGAATATTTCGGTGAAAATATTGTCTGTTTCAGATAATCAAGTTAAGCTGGGTATTTCTGCTCCGGCCGATGTGGAAATTTTTAGAAGCGAATTATTGGAAAAAATTAAAATGAGTATGCAAGAAGCTAAAAAGGCGAGTAAACAAACGGTTGTAGATCATACTAAATTAAAGATCAATAAAATAAAGAAGTAACTACGTGGGAACTACAAAAAACAAAGTAAAAGTTCTTATCGTCGATGATTCCGATGTCATCAGATATTCGTTAACAAAGTTTTTTAAAGAATATGACTTCGAAGTTGTTACCTGTAATGACGGTATGGAAGGAATTCAAAAAGCTATTGAATGCAGACCACAATTGATCTTTTTGGATTTAATGATGCCTAATGTAGATGGATTGAAAATGCTGCAAGTAATAAAAATGATCGACACACTGAAAAAAATTCCGATAATCGTTATAAGCGGTAATACAAATAAAAGCAATGTATTGACTGCAATTGAAGCCGGGGCAGATAGAGTAATATCCAAACCCCTGAAACGTGATATAATTATAAAATATGTTAATGAATTAATGGGGCATGATTTCTTTGTGAACTTGAAAAAAGGGGCGCATTTAACGGAGTTGGAAAGTTCGGAAATCGTAAATCAATTGAGGGTATACTTCTTAAAAAGTTTCGATCAGAAAAAAAGATATATTCTTAACGGTCTGGATAAAGAAAACGATGATTTGATCCGCGCTGTAGTACATGAAATAAAAGGTACCGGCGGTACAATCCGGTATCCTCAATTAACTGCTTTAAGTGAAAACATCGAAAGACTTTTAAGTAACAAGTATATAAACTGGGATTTAGTGAAATTAAAATGCAATCAAATATTTCACATTGTTGAAGAAATGAAAGTTAATCATCCATATTAGGGTTTACTATGTTAGTTATTATTGGAATAATTGTAGTTTGCTTATCTATCGTTGTCGGATTTTTAATAGCCGGTGGTAATCTAATATTACTTTTACAATGGGCGGAATTTTTAATAATCGTCGGAACCGCGATGGGGAGTATGCTGATTATGGCCCCGATGTCTTTATTGAAAAAAATATTTAAAGCACTCCCTGCAACTATGAAATCTCATTCGGTTACAAAACAAGATTATCTTGAGTTATTGAAATCCTTTAATGATCTTTTCTTGGTAGCTCAGAGGGACGGGATGTTGTCTATTGAACCCCATATTGAAAAACCGGAAACAAGTAAAATATTATCCAAGAATAAAAAATTTTTGGAGAATAGTCATGCAGTAAGTTTTTTCTGCGATACAATGAAAGTTCTTCTTTCCGGTGCGATTCCAGCTCATGAGCTTGAGACTTTGATTGAAACGGAAATCGAAACTTTCGAAATGGAAGCAAAACCAGTTGCGGCAACGATTCAAAAAGTGGCGGATGCATTCCCCGGTATCGGTATAGTTGCCGCTGTATTAGGCATAATTGTTACTATGAGTTCAATTAACGACGGAGCAGAGGCAGTGGGCCATCATGTTGCCGCTGCATTAGTTGGTACTTTTTTGGGTGTACTTTTAGCATATGGATTTGTTAATCCTCTGGCAACAAATATTGAGCATGCGCATGAGAGCGAAGTAAGGTATCTGCAGACTATTGCTTCGTGTATAGTAGCATACGCAAAAGGGAATCCCCCGATGATAACAGTGGAAGTTGCAAGAAGGACAATCTTTTCAGATGAAAGACCTTCATTCACCGAATTGGAAAACTATTTAAGAGGGAAGAAAACCAAATAATGGCTGATGACGGCAACATAATTATTATCAAAAAGAAAAAGAAAGGGCACGGAGGGCATCACGGCGGAGCGTGGAAAGTTGCTTATGCCGATTTTGTTACGGCTATGATGGCGCTGTTTATAGTTTTATGGGTACTTGGTCAGGATGATGAAATTAAAGAAGCGGTGGCAGGTTATTTCAAAGATCCTGTAGGTTTTTCTATCTCTACCGGCCTTGGCCAACCCAAAAGCGAGTCTATTGAATTGGATATTGGAACAGAAATTACTTTAAGAGAAAAACAAGAAAAGCAATTCGAAGAAATGAAAGGGAGAATCATGGATGAGTTGCAAAAGAATCCTCAATTCTCCGGTATGTTGGATAAGATAGAAATTAAAATGGTTGATGAAGGGCTTCGCATTGAAATGCTCGAATCAGCAGATAATATATTTTTCGGGCTCGGAAGTTCTTCCTTAAATAAGAATGCTACTCTGATACTACATCAGATTGCATCTGATCTTAAACGATTACCGAACAAAGTAGTTGTTGAAGGACATACAGATTCCAGGCCATTTAAATACGGCAAAGCTAAAGTTTACGATAATTACGACCTTAGCGCTGAAAGAGCTAATGCTGCCAGAAGAGCTTTGGAAGAAGGAGGCATGGGGCATGAGCAAATTGACGAAGTAAGAGGTTATGCAGATAAAAGATTACGCGATAAAGAAGATCCTTATAGCTTAGTTAATAGAAGAATTAGTATCATATTAAAGTACTTACAAGATGAATAAGAAAAAAATTGTTATTGTTGAAGATGATCCGTTTTCTCAGAAATTCTATCAAATTATTCTTTCAAGAATTGGGCATGAACCGATTCTTGTTAATGATTATGAAGAGTTATTCAACACTTTAGAAACTAAAGCTGTAAGTTTATTGATAATGGATATCAATTTGAAGAATAGTTATATTAAAGATGTTCAACATGACGGCAGATCATTAGCTAGGCTTATTCGTGAAAATAAAAACTATGTTCATATTCCCATTATAATAGTTACCGGCTTTTGTTCTAAAGTGATGATGGATACACTAATTGGGGATAAAATTGTTGATTTTATTATCACAAAACCAATTGATAACTTAAACCGGTTTATTGAAATTATTAATTCTCATTTGGCGGAATAATTATGGAAAAAGATAAAATATTAATTGTAGAGGATGAAAAAGATACTAGGTTCATTCTGAGTAAGTTATTAAGTAAAAATGGTTACGATGCTATTGTGGCGAAAAATGGCGCAGAAGCATTAGAATTGTTAAATGATTTTCTGCCTAAAGTTATTTTAGCCGATTGGACAATGCCCATTATGGATGGCGTGGAATTATGCAACCGTGTTAAATCTGATCCTGCAAAGAAATTAATTTATTACATAATTTTAACTGCCCGTACTTCCTTAAATGACAGAATTAAAGGATTGGATCTTGGTGCTGATGACTTCCTATTAAAACCGATTGAAAACCAAGAGTTATTAGCTCGCATAAGAACAGGAGTTAGAATTCATAATCTCCAAAATGAACTGCGTAATATTGAAAGAGCCAAAGTTAGTGTTGAAATGGCATGCGCAATCGGTCACGAAATGAATAATCCACTTAGTAGTCTTATTATATCTTTCAAAAATATTGAAGAAGAGTTGGAAAAGGGAAAGAGCAATTCTCTCGATGAAGACCTGACTATCGTTAGAAAATCAGTTGAAAGAATCAAATTTTTGGTAAATAATCTTGTTGGGCTTAATAATGCGGATGTAGTTGATTACACACCTGACCAAAAAATGATTAAGTTAAGTTAATAAGATTTTGCGCTAAAGATTTTCCCCACTTCTTCGATAATATATCGTGGAAGTGTAATGTTACAACAAATTTTCAATATAACCCTAAACTCGGATCTCAATAAATCTAAAAAGTACCAGAGACCAAGCGAGTTCAAAAAAAGCAGGTATCATACCAAACCCGGCGAACAAGATACTGCATGCTTTTCAGCAGCATCACAGTTTTTGTCCAAATTGAATTGGCAAATTACCAAGTTAAGTTTTGAAGATAAGGAAGAGTTCTTAATAAGTTTTTCGACTGGTGAGTTCGATTTTACTGTGAAATTCAACTTGCAAGAATATCTTGTTATAAATAAAGTACAAATAGAGGTAGTGAAGAATAGCGAGGATGATAAAAAAGTCTCAGTAAATTGTTCTGTCCCATTTAATATTTTATGGCCGGATGCATCGGCCGAACAGTTACGATTTGAAAGTTTGTCGATTCTATTTTCAAGAATTCTTTACTTGGCCGATGATAACTCTTTCAAAACCGTAAACGAAGGATTTTATGAAGATTTAATGGAGGGGCTTAATAAAGAATTGGGTACTCTCTGTTCGTTGGTTATTACTTTTGCAGAAAAAGTAACAGAATTCGAGTTATGGAGTAATTTAAAGGGGATATTAAATTTAAATTTTACAGATAAAATTACTGTATACAATGTTAAAATACGTTGAGTCTTCGGAAGTTAAGAACATTAAAGAGTTACAGTCGCTGAATGAATTTAAAAAATTAAGTTCATTTGGTGATAATAATCCGCTTGCCCTTGTTGATGCACACGGCTCTATAATTTTTGCGAACAATGCATTTACGAATTTATTTAATATAGTTGAAGGTAAATGTTTAGGAGAAATTATTACGGAACCCGACCTGGAAGCCTCGGTTATGGGGCTTCTTAAAAGTAAATTTCTCAATTTATATATTGATTTGTTCCTGCCTGATAAACAATTGATGTATACTGCCAAAGCAGAAAGAATTTTAATTTCAAGCAAAGAATATGTCCTTTTATTTTTTGATAACATTGAAAATAAAATGAAAATTGAAGAAAAGATTAATAATCTTCATTTTGCTCTGGAATATAGTTCCATCCCGGTTATAATAATCAATTCGGCGGGAAAAATTATTTATGCTACTTCAATGTTCGAAGATATATTGGATGTGCCGCTCGATATTTTGTACAACAATTCGGTCTCTTCGGTTTTCAGTTTTCATTTTACACCGGATGAACTAAGTCAAATTGAAAAAGCAATTCGTGAAGGAGGAACCTGGCATAGTGTAATTTCATATGTTAATAAAGAAAAGCAGCACAGTTTTCTTGATATTAAACTTAATCCAATATCCCATAATGCAAACGAAAATTGGTCTTTTATTTTAAGCGGGCATGATATAACCGAGTATATACAAAAGACACGGATTATTAAAAAATCCGAGAGAAGACTTAAATCTATAATTAACAATATTTCCGATTTGCTGTTGATACTCACGCAGGAAGATGAAAGGATACTTTTTGTCGATGCAAATGAAAATTTTATAAATGCTTTTAAATTGGACAGGATTGCAATCGGAAGAAAACCTATTGATTATATTCTCAACAAAGATTTTGTACTGAAAATTTATGAAATGGTTGATAAGGTAAAGGAAGAAATCAGTTTCACGATGGATTTCTCTTTTGAAGGGAGCAATGAAAAGAATTATAACGTAAAGGTAACTCAAGTTGAAGATAACCTTGAAAACGAAAAAATATATGTTATTTCCTTTAATGATATTTCAAATAGAGTAGCTTATGAAAGACAATTAAAGAAAGCTATGGAAAAGGAAATAAATCTTAATAAGTTGAAAACTACTTTAATAGAAAATATTTCCCATGAAATACGTACACCGGCTAATGCTATTATGGGATACTCGGAGATAATGAGAGACTCAATCGAAGCTGAAGATTATGAAACAGTAGTTGAATTAACTGATGCATTGAAGGAAGTATTCAATCGTGTAATTAATTTGTTTACCAATATTATAGAAGTATCGGAAATTGAAACAGAGGATATTAAGATCGAAAAAACTCCCCTCAATCCTAATCAAATATTAAAGGCAGTTTATAGTAAACGGTACGAGGATGCCGTAAAAAAAGGATTGAATTTTTACCTGGTATTGGAAAAAGAGGAAATATTTATTGAAATCGATTGGCTTAAATTTGATAAAGCAATTTCGTTATTAGTAGATAATGCAATTAAATATACAAACTCGGGAGAAATTGTTGTAATATCTTCTGCTCAAAAGGATATGGTCGAAATTATAATTTCGGATACAGGTGATGGTATTGAAAAATCTCATTTGAAAAGAATTCTTGAACCCTTTGAGCAGGAAGACGAGGAAGGATATACAAGAAGATACGAAGGGGCAGGTCTCGGGTTAACTCTTGCATATAAATTGATTCAATTGATGGGGGGAATCTTCAGAATACAAAGTGAAAAGAATATTGGCACTAAAATCACAATCAGGTTCCCAAAATGCAAATTTAAGCGGAATGACGAATAAATCAATAATTCCATTCCTCATAAGTAAAATTTCATTTTGAAGATGAACTTATTATGATAAATAGAATATTTTTTCGTTTTAACAGATTGAAAATTGTTGACCTGCTGAATATATAACTTGGGATTAAGCTTTACTTTTTCCCCCCTATGCTGAAGTTTTGATCATTGCATCAGTATCCAAGAGTTATTATCTGATGCGCCCAATATTTCTTGTAACTCACTTTACTTTATTAAAGAATAAAAAAACAGAAAATCATTTTTGTTTTGTAGTATATGCACTACAAAAAAATCATATTAATATTACTAAACGGATTGTAATTTCACACGATAATAAAAGAAGAATATTCCCTTTCACAAAGAATCTGATTAGTATTGTAAACAATTGGTAAATTATTTCTTTTGGGAGAAAAAATGGAAAAAATACTAATACTTATAATCCTTTTGACCAATTCACTATCAGCTCAAAAAAAAGATGAAAACTTACCCCTCTTTTACGGTTATGTGCGTAGTTGGTTTGAATCGGATCTTTCCAGCGGTCAGAATGATTTTCTAATTAAGATGGCCAGGTTGGGGGTGAAAGGGAAAGTGAATGATTATGCAGGGTACAAAGTATTTGTAGATTTTGCCAGGTTAGGTTCTCTAAAGACAACCAGCAGTACGTTAGATGGAACAGATTACCTTACAAGTGCAACAGCAAATTTTTCCGATGTATTGCTGGATGCCGAAGTATACATAAAACCGGTTGACGGAGTTACAGTTTCTCTTGGCCAATTTAAAGTTCCTTTCAGCACAGATAACCTCCGTTCAGGTTCCTCTATTGATTTTGTTAATCGCCCTCTTCTAACAAGAGTTGCCCCCGGTATTAGGGATGTTGGGGTTATGGCTGCATATTCGCATAAGGATGGAATACCGTTTGATTTAAATGCCGGTTTGTTCAACGGAGCGGGGCAAAACAAAAAAGAAAACGATAAAACGCTTAATTATTCTGCTCGTTTATCGGTTGCCCCGATGCGGGAATTAAAGATATCGGCAAACTATTATGGCGGAAAATCCTTAGGCGCCGATCTTAGAATATTCGATTTCGGGGTTGATTACCAAATTGCAAAATTTACTTTCTCTGGGGAATATGCAAGCAGAACTTCAGAGCTGTCTGCCGATGAAATAATATCTAATGCATATTTCGTATTCTCTTATTATGACTTTGAATTTGACAAATCATTAATAACTCATATTATTCCTGCTTTTAGATATGAAGTATTTGATCCGAACATAGATAACCCGGATGATGAGATTGGAAGAATTACTTTGGGATTTTCAATGCAATTTGCCAAGATTGATTTCGCGCGTTTCCGAATTAATTATGAGCTTTATAACTATGAGGACGGAAGAGAAAATCCTGATAAAATTATTTTTGAGTTCCTCGGAAGATTTTAATCACGGCTCGATTTTAAGAATAAAGCTTTTGAAAAATATAAAATATTGGTTACAACAAATAAAGGAAATATAAAATGAAAAATTGGTTCATTAATCTGAAATTGAAAAAGAAAGTTCTTTATACTTTTTCATTGTTGATTATAGCAGTCGCGTTTGTGGGGGGAGTAGGATTATATAATATGTCTAAAATCCAATCACAAGTTGCGATGATGAGCGATAATGTAATACCCAGTATAGATTTATTGCTTCAAATAGATAGAGATTTATATCAGGCACTTGTTGCTCAGCGTACTATGATTTATACCGAAAGGGGAGCTCATCAATTCGAAAATTTACTTGATGATTATAATGAAAATACCCAGCAGGCAATTGATAGATGGGAACAGTTCAAATCCATTTCTAATGAAGTGGATATTGAAGCTTTCAATAAGTATGAATCCGGTAGAAGAAAATGGCTTGATTATTCAAAGACAATTATGACTACACTGGAAAGAGGCGGGGATGAAAATATTCAAGAAGCCATAAGATTATCTGTTGAGGGAGACTTACTTTTCAATGAATCGCGTGAAATAATAAATACTCTTACAGAGCGGCACGAGCAGATAGCTGTTGAAAAGAAGGAGGAAGGTTATTCTATTTATAATTCTGCGGTTGTCTGGGTAAGCATCGGAATCTTATTAACACTTATATTAATTATTGTAGCCAATTGGGGAATTACAATAATAATTGCCATACCCATTAACAAAGCTGCTGAAGTAATAAAGAAAATGTCTGTTGGTAATTTGCAATCTAGGATGAATTTGGAATCCAAAGATGAAATTGGTGAGATGGGAACCGCAATGGATACTCTGGCAAACAATCTTAAAGGATTTGTGGGTGAAATGAATAAAGTTGCATCGGGGGATCTTAGCGTTGAATGGGAATTAAAAGATAAAGAGGATGAAATAGCTCCCGGGTTATATAATATTCTTACTGCTTTACGAAGATTATTGAGTGAAACTAAAATGCTTGTAAAAGCGGCTCTAGATGGGAACCTGAGTGTGAGAGGAAATGCAGATCAATTCCAAGGCGGATATAGAGAAATTGTACAAGGTTTCAACGATACGCTTAATGCCGTCATTGCCCCTCTAAACGAAAGCGCTGATGTATTAAATGAAATGGCAAAGGGAAATCTTACCGAAAGAGTATTAGGTGATTATACCGGGGATCATGCCTTGATGAAAAACAATATAAATTCACTTGGTGATTCATTAAGCAATCTTCTTTCCGAAGTGGCGCAAGCTGTTGGTGCAACTGCAAGTTCAAGTTCAGAAATATCATCGAGCACCGAACAAATGGCGGCAGGGGCACAGGAACAAAGCAGCCAAACTACAGAAATAGCCGGAGCTATTGAAGAAATGACAAAGACGATTATGGAAACCGCTTCAAATGCAAATACCGCCGCATCGTTTGCCAAAGAGACATCGGCCCAGGCGTTTGACGGGGTTGGGAAAATTAATGAAGCCAAAAAAGGAATGGATAGAATTGTTTCTTCGGCAGGTAATACTGGTAAAATAATCGGATCGCTGGCAAATAAAACGGACCAAATCGGTGAGATTGCTCAAGTGATTGATGACATTGCTGATCAAACCAATCTGCTTGCTCTCAATGCAGCCATTGAAGCCGCAAGGGCAGGGGAGCAGGGAAGAGGATTTGCGGTTGTTGCAGATGAGGTGAGAAAACTGGCAGAACGAACAACTAAAGCTACAAAGGAAATTGCCGAAACAATTAGAGCAATTCAAAATGAAGCGAAAGAGGCTGATGCATCTATGATTGAAGCTAAACATTCGGTTGGCGAGGGGATGCGCCTCAACGAAGAAGTAACTGTAGTATTAAACTCAATTATGGATAGTACGAAAAAAGTATCATCAGAGATCGAGCAAGTAGCCGCAGCAAGCGAAGAACAATCATCGGCATCAGAACAGATCAGCAAAAACATTGAAGCTATTAGCAGTGTTACTAATGAAGCCGCAGCAGGAACTCAACAAATTGCACGCGCTGCCGAAGATTTGAATAGATTAACAGAAAAACTGCAGGATTTAATTTCCAGGTTCAGAATCGATTCCAATGATAACAGATCAAAAAGCGACGGGTATTCGGTGAGAAAGAATGGGAAACTTGTTAGCAGTTTATACGGTTGATCAACTAATTTCAATGGAGGATAAAAATGAGTATTGATAAAAAAGAAATTATTGACGGTGAAGAAATTCTGCAGTTGGTCAGCTTTAAGATAGGAAATGAAGAATTTGGTGTTGATATATTGAAGGTACAGGAAATAAATAGAATGATGAATCTAACAAAAGTACCGAACGCCCCAGAATTTATTGACGGCGTAATCAACTTACGGGGTAGAATCATTCCTATAGTAGATTTAAGGTGCAGAATGGGTTTGACAAGAAATGAACATAATAACAACACGCGGATAATTGTCTTTGAATTGAATCAGAATACTGTCGGATTTGTTGTAGATGAAGTTAGTGAAGTATTAAGGATACCTAAAAGTATAACAGAACCGCCGCCGGCAATTTTGTCGGGTATAAACTCGGATTTCATATCAGCTGTTGGCAAGCTCGAAAATCGTTTGTTGATACTATTGGATCTGGAAAAGATTTTCGATTTGTCAGAACATGTTTTGCTGGAGAATGTTGTTTAACAATCAATTTGTTGAAGAGGTTGTCTCAAAAGTCAAATTTATAAAAAAATGAACACCGATAACGCTGATATAACGGGTTTTCGTGGATTTATTTAATGAAGAATTTCTTTTAAGACGGCTACTTCATTTTTTAAATAATTTTTTGGAAGGATGTTGATTTTCAGCCGAGGCATAGAATACCACTTTAAACTTAGTCCCTTTCCCTTTTTGGCTTTCAACAAAAATATCCGCCTTGTTCATTTCGCAATATTTTTTAACAAGTGCTAATCCTAAACCGTTACCTTCATATTCTCTTGTATAACCCTGATCTTCCTGAGTAAAAGTATTATATATATTCGGCAGATATTCTTTTTGAATACCCCGGCCGCTGTCTGCAATCTCAACTTCAACATGGTTGTTGCGGTTAGCAATAATGATTTTAATGAATCCTTTATCCGTATACTTAATCGCGTTGTCTATCAAATTTGCAAATATTTGCATAATGGTGTAAACATCACCGGAGATTTTCTTTACCTCTGAGCCGCATTCAATAATAAAATCTAAATTTTTACTTTTGGCGCGTTGGTTATATTCAAGGAACAGCTTGATAAAAATATCGTCGTATAAATTGATTTCAACGGCGCGGTAATCGTAGCTACCGGTTTGTATTTCGGACATATTGAGAATCATGTCGATTGTTCGGATAATTCTTGTCCCGGCGTTATTTATACTTTGGAAGCCGTCTTTTAATTCATCATCTAAATATTGTTCAACTTCCGATTTCAGCAGGGAAGAAAAACTCAATATTATATTAATTGGGGATCTAATTTCATGCGACATCTGTGCAAGGAATTCAGACTTTAACCTGTCGGCTTGCTGTAAAACTTCGATCTCTCTTTTAAGAATACGATTCCTGTACCAGATAATAATCCATATTATCGAGATACCTATTATTATATAAATTAAAAATGCCCACCATGTTTTCCAATAAGGAGGGTTGATTATCAAATTTAGAGAAGCGCCATCGGTATTCCATACATTATCGTTGTTTGAGCTGATTACTTTGAAAGAATAACTTCCCGGCTGCAAATTGGCAAATGTTACTGAATTCCGGTTACCGTTGAAAATCCAATCTTGATTTATACCTTCAATTTTATATGCGAATTGATTTTTCCCCGGCATTGCGTAACTAAGTGAAGCAAACTCTATCGAGAATACATTTTCATCATAATCCAACTCGAATGTTTCAACAAACATTATATCTGTTGTAAGTCTGCTGTTTGATAGTGGCGTTATTTCCTGGTTTAAGATTGTTAGACCTGTAATTACTGTTTTGGGAGGAATAGAGTTTAATTTTATTTTTGCAGGGTTGAAAACATTGTAGCCGTTAACACCTCCGAAGTATAGTTCCCCCTTTTTTGATTTATAGTATGCGCCGTAATTGAATTCATTGCTTTGCAGACCGTCTTCAACATTGTAATTATTAAATGATTGTGTTTTCCTGTTAAATTTTGATATCCCGTTGTTTGTGCTTATCCAAAGATTTGATTCATCATCTTCCAATAATCCATAAACAACATCATTCGCTAATCCATCAGACTCACGGTAATGTTCGAAAGTTTTCTTTTTAGTATCAAATTTATTTAAACCTCCGCCTAATGTAGCAATCCATAGAGTATTTTTTGAATCGCAGTAAATAGAGTAAATTCTATTATTGCTTGGTGAATTACTATTCCCCGGTGTATAAAAGTATTTCTCAAATTTATTGATTTGACGATTATATTTATTTAAACCGTAATTAGTGCCTATCCATAAATCATTGTCTGCATCTTCAGTCATACAGAATATCTGTTCGTTACTCAGGCTTCCATCATCGAAAGGATCGGCTTGAAAAATTACAAACCGGTCTTCGCTTTTGATATATTTGTTAAGTCCGTTTAAAGTTCCGACCCAAAGCACTTCATCTTTATCTTCATACAAACTAATCACAATATTTTCGGAGATACCATTTTTTTGATTAGCTCTGTAATGTTTAATTTCATACGTATCGGGATTCATCCTATTGAGTCCTCCGCGTGTGCCGATCCACAGGTATCCGTCACTTGTTTCTGTCATTACGAAAACATCGTTATTGGATATCCCCGAAGTCTGAGTTGTAAAGTGACGGAAAGTATTATTGTTATTAATTCGTAGTTCCAATCCTTTATCGGTACAAACCCAAAAATTATTCCTGCTGTCTTCGAAAAATCCCCAAACTTCATTTGAAATGAGACTGGATGGATTCCCTGGTTGAGATCTTACAATAGGGAATTTAATTAAAGAAAAATCATATTTATTTAAACCGCCGCTGTAAGTGCCAATCCAGACTATATTGCTGTGTTCGAAAAGTTTCAAAGTTCTGTTGTTGCTTAAGCTGTAAATATTTTCAGGGTTATGCCTGATGTTTATTGGATTGTTCAAATTCATATCTGTGATAATTATCCCGTCGTTCCATGTCGCAAACCAAATAGTACCGTTGGGCATAAATTCAATATCGGTAACCCGGTCTGTGCTGAAGGAATAATCCTCTATTTGGAACGAATGATACTCAACGAGTTTTTCTTTCTTTGTGTCGAATATAACAAACCCTCCGTATGTACCGATGTATATTATACCACCGCCTCTATTCTTAATAGTTCCTATAGTATTCACATCATAATACGAATTGTTGCTAATGAACCTGAAGAATTTGAATTCGCCTGTGGTTTTATTGAATTTAATTATTCCATGACCGATTGTACCTAACCATAAAATCGATTTATCCTCTATATCCTGTTCAATAGTATTTATACGAATATCAACGTTGTTGGAATCAGGATTATTAAGAGGATATCTCGCAAATTCATCTTTCCCCGGGATATATCTATTAAGACCTTTCCCGCTGCCTACCCAAAGCACACTATCAATGTCCAAATATAGACTTCTGATTTCATTGCTGCTTAGAGATTTATTGTTATTGGGTTGGTTAAAATATTTATATACTTTTGTTGATACCGGATCAATTTTATTCAGGCCGATTTCAGTTCCTATCCAGAGATATCCAGAATTATCCGATAAGCCGCAAAACACCCTGAAGTTTGATATGCTGTTTGGATTATCTTCTTCGGCGGTAAAAATTTTAAATTCTTTTCCATCGAACCTATTCAATCCATGTTCTGTACAGAACCACATAAAACCGTAATCATCAATAAATATATCGTTTACACTGCTTTGTGAAAGACCATCTTCAACTTTGATATGATCGAATTGAAAATTATTTATCTGACCGATAGAAATAATCGGAAGAAGTAAAGCAAAGAAATATATTTTTAGTATCTTCATTAAAAGCATTTTTTTTGTGTTTTATAAATCGGTTCTATTGCCAAAAAAAAATTGTCTAATATTGAGAATTATCGTTATAATCGAAAGCTATCGTATTTCAAGTATTATTACAAACTATAATTTATTTGTTAAGTCCTAATTTATAAAAATCTGTAAAATACGGATATCGGAGTTCATAATTATTCCTTACAAAAATATCGAATGGTGTGATTTCTTACTTCCTAAAATATTTATATAAATAAGTTTTTCCTTTCCACTCGTTAGCAAATAGGGCTGCAAAAATAATTAAACCTCCTAAAAATAATTTTGGTATATCTCCTTCTTCGCCGAAGATAAAAATTGATACTATCATTGCAAGGGGAATCTTCAAATTGTTGAACACTGCCAGAGAACCTTCATTTACTTTTGTGGCCCCAACATTCCACAGATAGAATGCTAATCCTGATGAAATAACTCCAAGATATATCAGCGTGCCCAATTGCCCTGGTAAAATTATCAATGTAGAATAATCGGTTGAAAATAACGACGCCGGTAATGTTACAATTACAGCACCTAAGTATAATAGCCCGAATAATGAATGATCGCTATTTCCCGGTAAATCTTTTTTTACTTTCGTATAGAATATTTGTCCGGCGGCAAAACACACGTTCGATATTTGAACAAGAATAAATCCATTTATAAATTCATTCGAGTGGAGTTTTTGAAATAAGATTATCCCTGCTCCCACTACTGCCAATAAAGCAGCCGCTAGAAATATTTTGTTAATTTTTTTATTAATCAGATCATTTATTAACGTAATATATAATGGAGTAAAGATAGTAAACAATACAATCTCGTAGGATTGAAGGTACTGATAAGAGTAAATATAAGCAATATACATCAGACCAAATTGCAGAGCGCCTATACCGGTTAATTTGAATATTAAATTCTTTGGAATATTGTTTAACCTTAGAAACGGGATGAAAACCAATAAGGAAATAAAAAGTCTGGCAAATGTTACAAAATTTGGATCCAACGAAACTAAATTCGACTTTATTAACCCGAATGAGAATGCCCAGATAAGTGATACTGTGAGTAAATATATCATTGCTTCTAATTCTTAAAAATTTGTTTAAAGAGTAGAGTAATCATCGTATATCATTTTTAATGAAGATTCGTATCCGGTAAAGTAATAATAAAATCAGTTCCCTGCCCAACCTGAGATTTTATTGTGATTGTTCCGTTATGCTTTTCGATAAATTCTTTACAGAGATCAAGACCTATCCCGGTACCCCTTTCGCCGGTAGTTCCCAGTCGTGATTCTACCAGCTCTGAAGTAAATAATTTATCCAATGTTTCTTTAGACATACCTACTCCTTCATCGGTCACTGAAATAATGACGGAATTTCCGGTAATTTCGGATTTTATCTTAATCACACCGCCGATGTTGCTGTATTTAACGGCATTTGTCAATAGATTACGCAGAACAATTCCCATCATGTATGCATCTGCATAAATTTTATCTTTTATAATCTCCCTCTGGATTGATAACGACTTTTTCTTAAAGTGAGGATCCATCATTTTAGTTATACTGTTGACCAGATCGGATAATTCAAACTTAGCAGGCTTGAAATCGATCTTACCAGTACGCGAAGCCGATAGATTCAATAAATTTTCCAGGAGGGAATAAGTGTTTTTCGTCGTTGAGTCTAAAGCATCAATTCGTTCTCTTCTTTCTTCAGGAGTCATATCCTCATCCTTCAATAATTCGATATTACCCATGAGAGTAAAAAAAGGATTTTTGAGGTCGTGCGATATAATTGAAAAGAGTCTGTCTTTTGATTCGTTTGATGCTTTCAATTTTTCTGATAAAGATTTATTTGAGCGATATCTCCAGAAAATAACCGCCGAAATAATTATGGTAAGCATTAGAATGATTAGTAAATACAACTCTTCTTTTTTTTGTATTTCCAATTCTTGATTGATCTCGTTCAATCTTTGGTTAATCTCAAATTTATTTTGAACCTCGGAAAGAGTTTCAAATTGCTGATGTGAGTAGAGCGAATCGTACATTGCTAAAAATGTATTGAAATTTTCTGTTGCAGATTTATAATCGCTCAAGTTGAGATAAAACTTGGCAATGGTTTCATAAGCATCAAGCAGTTTTGAAGATAGCTTTAACTCCATGGCTAATTTTAATGCGGCATCTAATTCAATTTCACCTTCTCGCTTTCTATTGGTCATGGAATAAACTAATGCCATGCCGAGTCTGCTGTTCAATATGCCATACTTGTGAGACCTTTCTATATTTAATTCAAGAGAACGCTTATAGTAATCTAACGCTTCTTTAAATCTGTTTTGGTGAAAAAGAATATCTCCAATTCCAACCAAGCAATGAGCCATATAAATTTTATTATTAATCTCTTCATGAAGCTGCAATGATTCTTTGAAGTATTTCATTGCAATTGTATAATTTTCCTGCTCATAATGTGTTCGGGCTAATTCCAATATGGCATAAGCAATCCCGTTACGGTTGTTAAGTGATTGGCTTATTTTCATCGATTCAGTGAAAAAGTAGAGAGCCTTATTAAAATCTTTTTTAAATCTGTATGCCAAACCGAGATTTGTAAAACTATAAGCTATTCCGCGCGGATTTTTCAATGCTTCAAAATATGCAAGGGAATTTTCAGCATATTCCAATGCAAGTGGAGCGTTGCCGGTAAGATAAAAAGCGTCACCAAGGTTATTATAAGCGTACCCGATTTGAACCGAATCTTTAGTCGTCATCCCGGTTTCAAGTGCTTTATGGAAATATGGGATTGAAGCCTTGGTGTTGTATTTATAATGCATCAATACTACGCCAATAAAATTGCTGATCTCAGCCGATTTATTGAGGTAGTTTAAGCTGTCGGCAAGTTCAAGGGCAAGTGTACCATACACCAAAGCCAGCTTAGAATTCCTCTCCCTATTATCCCAGCAGAGATCACCTAGAAATTCTACTTTTTTATAATCATCTAATGATGTTAGTTTTTGTTTAACGCTGTCGGGGAGAGATTGACTGTGAACATTGCAAATAGTAAAGAAGAGAATAACTATATAAAAGAGAACCATACGCATAATCAGCCGACTCTTAAATTTTGATTCACAAAGATAAGCAGAATTTAGAATCAATTGTAATTTTGGCGGAATATTGATGTAATAATTAAAAAGTGAGGCTGCCAATATAACGAGACGGCATAAATTCAAAAAGCAATAACCATAATTAAAAATTAAAATAAAATTGGTTGTTCTTTTATAAAATGTATTTCGAAAACTCAAGAGATTTATTAATACAAGTATTATCTTGTAAGTGCAACTTAACATCTATTTGTTCATAGAGAGGTATCATGCGTAAAATTTTTTATATTTTTATAGTATTCATTTCATTCTACAGTTTACCTGTTAAATCACAAGAAATTACATATCCGCGTGAAGGGGAAGCAAAGTCGGAGTTTTATGACGGTCCCTATGTATTATACAATAACACGGGTGCACAAACAATCAATTGTATCGAAGATAACGGCCGAATGGTATTGAAAGCGATTGATGTTCCTGACGGTGAGTTGAAATCTGTTGGAGTATTCAAGTCTGGATTTCTACCGCGTACAATGAGCATAAAATTAAAAGATAATATAGAGATCGAACCAGCAATATTCCCGGAAGGAGAAAAGATTTTCGCTTTCTCGGATATTGAAGGGAATTTCAATATGTGTGTGAATTTACTTCAACAGCACGGAATTATAAACTCAAACTTGGAATGGACATTAGGCAGAGGTCATTTGGTGATAATCGGCGATGTATTCGATAGGGGAAATCATCAAACTGAATTGTTGTGGCTGATTTATGCGTTGGAAGCGCAGGCGAGTGCAAGCGGAGGATATGTCCATCTAGTGCTCGGTAATCATGAGGTTATGAATCTGCAAGGCGACCTGCGTTATGTTGAAAAGAAATATATCGTACTCGATAGCCTAGTGAACGAGCAATACGGATTACGATACAAAGAGTTATATGGACCTAAGACCGAATTGGGGAGATGGCTACGCGGTAAAAACACGATTGTAAAAATTGGCAATGTGATTTTTGTCCATGCCGGATTATCACCCAAATTACTTGACGCAAAAATCAGTATCGATGCTATAAACGCAACAGTAAGAAGTTGTATTGACAAGCAGAGTGATGAATATTCTCAAGTTGATAGTCTTGTTATGTTATACGACGGACCATTATGGTACAGAGGTTATTTCCCGGATACAGACGGGTACGAACCTTCGACCAATACGGATATCGAAGAAAGCATGAGAATTTACGACGCTGAATATATTGTGGTTGGGCATACAAGAATGAAAAAACCGGAATCATTTTTTGACGGCCATATAAGAGCAATAAACGTAACGCCGACACGCGACCACATAATCAACGTACCACAACTACCGTGTTATGGTATGTTGATTGAGAATGGTAAATTTTTCAGGGCAAACGAGAACGGATACTTAGAAAAATTTTAGTTTCAAAATAATGAAAAAGCCCGAATGAAAATCATCCGGGCTTTTGCGGAGAGGGAGGGATTCTTACACTTACCCCAATATTGTATGTTAATGGGCTAAAATCACAGCATTAAATATGAGTTTGTCCAAAATGTGTCCAAGAAATTTTGGCCGAGTGCTACTTTATCTGTTGAAAGTGGTTACAAAGGTACATTGTTGTTTGTCAGTCAATTATCATTCTTTTGTGAAATACATGTTCTGGATAATCCCCGATCCAACGTACACACCTGACTTTTTCCCCGGATAATGGTCCTACACCATGTGTCGTTTTTGAAATCAGGTTTTTGTTAAGTAGTTATTAGAATCTCTATTGAGGTACCAATTCCTCCTTGTGATGAGAGGTAGCTATCGATTCTGTCATATGCTTTATTCATATTTATACAAATGCTCACTGCTGAAATCATCGCCGTATTCACTTTGTATATACTCAGCATCTTCATATCTATTAATTTTAAGTAAAGAGACATGCTCATCATCTTCGATTTTAACAAATTTAATATCTGATAGAGAATATTCTTGTGCTAGTTAGGTAATAGTTTCCATGAATTATTGTGGTACTAATTTTCACACCTAATGAGTTCAGAATTACTTTTCTTAACTCAGATTGTCGATAAAAGTCGATCGATGCCAACTCAAAAATTTCTCCATCGCTTAATTTGAGTGTAATTGAAAAACTCAATGAGCCCCTCTTCAATTTGTTGCGAAATAATAATCACAAAATTTGTTAAGCGAATCTTGGTATCTTTTAATATTTCATAATATCCAATCTCTTTGATCGGTGAAGCTACAACGGAATAAGTTTTACCAGTGAGAGGTATAGTTTGTGATTCAATTTATGCTATGGAAAGATTTTCGTTTTTAACAGAGGAGTCAACATGGTTGGCCATTTTCTACACCAGATTATGAGCACAGTAATTTATTCTGACCTTGTCATAAGGTTTTTTACAACTACTAATTAAAATAGTTATATATGATGTATAAGGCAATCTATAATGAATTAATCGTTTTATAAAGATGGTAGAATTCGTTATCTCGGATCTATGAATGATGAGGGGTAGGTTCATCAAATAAATGAAGGGACTAATAGCAGCTAGTATGTAGTTGTGTATGTAAAACTTAAATTTTTCTCCAAACAGACCCACAAATAAATAATCCCGACTGATGAAGACTCAGGCGGTATTGAATAATTATCCTAAAGAATAATTCGCCGTTTTCTATAATTCTCACAATCCTTGCTTTGAGTCCTTTACCTTTTTCATCATATCTCTTTGACATAGAAGAAGTCCAGCCCACCTAATTTCGTTTTGATTTGTTAATCAAAACAAATAAAATCATTAAAACTTGTTTATTTTTAATAAAGTTTAATTTATTTTCTTATACACATTTCAATAATCATTGAAAACTATGAACATCTTCAAAATTCATTCAGATGTTGTTGGGCAGTATTCATCTTACATCTCCAGCTTTTTAGAGATTTCTGATGAACGAATTAGAAATGTTGTAGATGAGTATTTTACTTCACACAAGTTATGGCCCCAGCCTTTAATCCAATTCAATCCCGCATTTGCACCTGGAAAATCGATTGATGAATTATGTGAATCAGGAGTTTTGCATTCTGAACTAAAAAATGTTTTCAAAGGATATCAATTATACAATCATCAGGTTGAAGCATTACAGCATGGTTCCGCTGGTGAAAATTTCATTGTAACCTCAGGTACCGGTTCCGGTAAATCACTTACGTACATTGGAACCATATTTCATCATCTTCTTAGTGAAACGAAGAAAGAGAGAGGAATCAAAGCACTAATTGTTTACCCAATGAATGCTTTGATAAATTCTCAAAAGCTGGCTCTTGATGAGTATAAGAAAAAGTACGAAGAGCAGACCAATAAACAATTCCCCATTACCTATGAGCGATATACCGGCCAGGAAAGCTATGATGAAAAAGAAAAGATAAAATCAGACCTACCGGACATCATTTTAACCAATTACATGATGCTCGAATTGATAATGACAAGACTAAACGAAACTGAGTTAAGGAATTCTATTTCAGATAACCTGAGATTTCTTGTCTTTGATGAATTGCATACTTATAGAGGCAGGCAGGGATCGGATGTCTCTTTTCTTATCCGCAGAATAAATTCAGCAACAAAGAAAAAACTTATATGTATTGGTACCTCCGCAACAATGGTTTCGGGTAAATCAATTGTTGAGCAGAAAAAAGTTGTAGCTGGTGTAGCCCAGAATGTCTTCGGCCAAGAGTTCACCTCTGAAAATATTGTAAACGAAAAATTGGTCAGGTCTCTCAGTTCGGATGATTTTGCTATTGAAGAAAGTCAGTTGATGAGTGAATTACAAAACGGGAATATTAGTGGTTGGTCGATAGATAAATTATTAAACAGCAGCATCGCTAAATGGCTGGAAACTGAAATTGCTTTGGAAGATTATGAAGGGGAACTGATTAGAAGAGGACCATTATTGCTGAATGAAATCAGTAAGAAATTGTCTGATCATTCCGGAATGGAAGCAAATGTTTGTGAAGAAAAAGTCAAAGAGATCCTAAACTTAGCTAATGACATAAACACAAATAACAAAAATTCTGAAAATCCAATTCTTCCTTTTAAGGTGCATCAATTTTTTTCTCAAACCGGGTCAGTATACATCACTCTTGAATCTGGAGAGAAAAGGCATATCACAATGGAACCCTCAGGATTTATTAAAGGAGATGCCGATTCTAAAATAGCTTTATTCCCCGTTGTGTTCAGTCGAACATCAGGTGTAGATTTTATTTGTGTTAGAAAAAACATTTCCGAAGATAGATTTGACCCGAGAGAATTTACACCAAGAGTTCCTGACGAAGATGATGAGAATACTCAATCAGGTTACGTGGTTTTTGAAAAGGGGGAAGATTCATTTTGGAAAGCTGAGGATATAAATAATTTGCCAGATTCTTGGGTTAATATAAAAAGTAACGGTGAAATAGAAATTAAAAAGGATTATAAGAAGAGGATTCCCGAAAAAATATCTTTTGATGAATATGGTAATTACACTAGTAATGTTGGTGAGTATTCCAATGTTGGTTGGTATATGTCAGCCCCTCTATTGTTTGACCCCTCTTCAGGGATGTTCTATGATCGAAAAACAAGTGAGGGGACTAAGCTATCCAAGCTGGGTACGGAAGGGAGAAGTACCGCAACTACTATTCTATCTTACTCAACAATAAAAGCCCTACACGATGAACGGCAGAAGAATGAAGAACAGAAACTTCTAAGCTTTACAGACAATAGACAAGATGCGGCTTTACAAGCCGGACATTTTAATGATTTTTACAAAGTAGGAAAGTTAAGGTCTGCAATTTACTATGCGCTTCTAAATGCAGATGAAAAGCGTTTGGATTATTCTATTATTACTCAGAAAGTATTCGATACACTCAGAGTACCCCAAGAACAATTTGCCAAGAATCCTTCACCTCTACCATTCCAAGCGGAAGAAAATGAAACCGCTTTTAAGCATTATCTCAATTATAGAATCCTCAGCGATTTAAAACGCGGATGGCGAGTGACACTCCCAAATTTAGAACAATGCGGTTTGTTAAGAATCGAATACAAATACCTAAAAGAGACTTGTGAGATAGAAGATTTTTGGAAAGATGTTCCAATCATAGGGAACATGAATCTAGAAACACGGATGGATTTTATCACTCAACTATTAGATTATTTTAGAAAGAACTATGCTATTTCCCACAGCTCGTTGGAACCGGATGAAATCGGTAAAATCTCAAGAATTATTCGCGACGAGGTAAAACAAGAGTGGGGATTAGATAAAGATGAGAAGATTGAATTCCCTTATGCAATGAGAGTTGAGACCATTCAATACACTAACAGAAAAATTTATACAGCCAGTATTGGGCCACAGAGTTATTTTGGAAAATATATCAAGGCAATTGGGAAAAATTTGAATGTACAGATAGACAAGAAAAATTATTCCGAAGTTGTACACATCATACTTGATAAATTGGTACAAGCAAAATGGATATCTTTCCAAGAAATAAAACAGCGTGATTCAAAAACAAAATTGTTCCGTCTGGAAGTTAAAGCGCTTCAATGGGTACTTGGTGATGGAGAATCTGTAGTACCTGATAAAATTAGATTCCGATCCTACAAAGAGAACGTTTCCAAAGCGAATGAGTTTTTCAGAAATTTCTATATGCAGAACTTCTCCGAAATAAAACTGATGGAAGCAAAAGAGCATACAGCACAGATTAAAAACGAAGACCGAGAAGATAGAGAAGAGAAATTTAGAAACGGAGATATAAGTTTACTCTGCTGTTCGCCAACAATGGAACTTGGAATCGATATTTCTTCTTTGAATGTGGTGCACATGAGGAATGTTCCTCCCAACCCTTCCAATTATGCACAGAGAAGCGGTAGAGCGGGAAGAAGCGGACAAGCGGCACTTGTGATGACATTCTGTTCCAACTTCTCACCTCATGATAAACACTATTTCAATAATCCGGCTGCTATGGTCTCAGGTGTAGTATCACCTTCAAGAATTGATTTAGTAAATGAAGAGTTGATTAATACTCATTTGAATGCAATATATTTAGCGGAAGTTGGATTAAAACCTCTTGAGAAATCTATTGAAGATTTATTAAACACAGACGATTATGATAATCTCCCGCTCAAGGATTCTATAATTGAAAAACTCACATTGCCTGAAGCAAAAAAGAAACTGATCTTTTCTTATTTCAAGGAAGCGCTATCAGGAATTGAAGATAAACTTATCAACACACATTGGTATAACAATAATTGGATATTCCAGCAAATTGAAGCAGCACCGGATAAATTCGACAAAGCAATCGTTAGATGGCGAATTCTTTATCAAGCTGCACATAGACAACTTAATCGCGCACAGGAAACAATAAATAATCCAATTTATACAAGCGAGTCACAAGAGAAGAGACAAGCATACGCTGAACAGAAACAGGCTAATAAGCAAATAGATCTATTGCGAAATCAAGGGAAAGGGACTAGCAGTTTCTCAGAATTCTATCCATATCGCTATTTGGCTGCTGAAGGATTTTTACCAGGATATAATTTTACCCGACTACCGATTCGGGTATTCATCCCCAAAGGCGAAGATGGAGAATTTTTCTCGCGGCCAAGATTCTTGGCAATAAGAGAATTCGGTCCTGGAAACATAATATATCATGATGGCTCACGATATAAAATATCTCAGCTGATTCAACATGAGATGGAAAGTAAGATCCATAAAATGAAAGTGAGCAAAGGCACCGGTTACGCTCTGTTAGGTGAAGATTACAACTTAGAATATTGTCCATTCTCGAATGTCTACTTGCAGTCTGATAAAGAGAGAGAAATCTACACCGATTTGTTGCCTATATCAGAAAACAGAACTTACCAAATTGATAGGATATCCTGTGAAGAGGAAGAAAGACTATCTCTAGGTTTTGAGATGAGTGCTTATTTCTCTGTCGAAGGCCCGAAAGATAGGGTGCAAACAGTACACATAAATGATGGGAAGGATTCTTTACTGAAGATAAGATATATACCTGCAGCAACTCTTATCAAAATAAATGAAAAGTGGAGAAATCATAAAGAACCCGGATTCCTCATAAATATGAAAACAGGATTTTGGAAATCTGAAAAGGATCTGAAAAAGGAAGATGAAAAGAGTAACATTAAGCGTGTGAGATTGGTAGCTAAAGATACAGCTGATGCTTTATATATTCATCCCCTCAAAGCGTTGGCATTGAAAGAAGGAAACGAATATGATTCGATTATCACATTACAATTTGCATTGAAGAGAGCGATTGAAAATATTTATCAGATTGAAACTGCAGAAATAGGTGTTGAAGTAATGGGAGACACGGATAAACCTAATCTGTTAATTTACGAAGCGGCAGAAGGAAGTCTTGGAATATTATCTCAAATAATAGAAGAGCCGTCAAAATTCAATGAGATTGTGAAAGAAGCTTATAGAATATGTTACTTTGAAAATGGTGAAGATACTAATCCAGATGCAGGTCCTGCAACTTATAATGATCTTTTAAGCTACTACAACCAACGCTATCACATGAACATCGATAGACACTTAATTAAAGATCAACTCGAAAGATTAATGCTATGCAGTATGGAATCATTGGGAAACTCTCCCTTTGAAAGTTATGATGAGCAGTATCAATTTTTAATGGAAAGGATCGATCCTAACTCAAGTACTGAGAAGAAATTTTTGAAATACTTATATGATCACGGATTAAAATTGCCGGACGAAGCGCAGTTTAATCCCGGTGAAATATATGTAAAACCGGATTTTTATTACAAGAAAGAAAACGCGTGTATCTTTTGTGACGGTACACCGCATGACGATCCCGAAATAAAGAAACAGGATAAACTAAAACGTGAAGCTTTATTCAACAAAGGGTACGACGTTGTTGAATATTATTATAAAGATACCTTAGATAATCTCGTTGAGACCCGCAGCGATATTTTCAAAAAAGTTAAATAAGAATGCAAACAAAATTTCAGCCAGGTTCATTAGTTAGATTAAGAAATCGAGAATGGGTAGTGATGCCCTCCGATGATGAGGAGCTCCTCATCATAAAACCGCTTGGCGGAGCCGATGATGAAACTACCGGAATTTATCTCCCTCTCCAATTAAAAGATGAACTCCCCGAGAGTACAACATTTCCATATCCGAAAGTAGAGGATTTAGGTAATTATTCTACAGCCAAAATTTTGTTCAATGCGGCAAGATTATCCTTCCGAAATGTTTCCGGTCCGTTTCGTTGCATGGGAAGATTATCATTCAGACCCCGATCTTACCAGGTTGTCCCGCTAATAATGTCTTTGAAGCAGGATGTAATTAGATTGCTTATTGCTGATGATGTCGGAGTAGGAAAGACTATTGAAGCGTTGATGATTGCCAGAGAATTAATTGACAGGGGAGAGATAAAACGATTTGCCGTAGTTTGTCTGCCACACCTTTGTGATCAATGGCAGCAAGAGTTGAAAGATAAATTTTCAATTGAAGCCGAAATTATAAGAAGCAGCACAGCCGCCCGGTTGGATAGAATGTTTCCCGGAGACGAAAGCATTTTTAGAAGAATCCCTTACCAGGTAATATCAATAGATTTTATCAAGTCGGATAAGAGAAGAAGCATCTTTATTTCAGATTGTCCAGAACTAATAATTGTTGATGAAGCGCATACATGTACAAAACCGGCAGGTGCAAGTGTAAAACAACAGCAAAGATATTATCTTATTCATGATATTGCCAAAAAGCCAGACCAGCATTTATTACTCCTAACAGCAACTCCGCATAGTGGAAAGGAAGGTGAGTTTAAATCTCTGATCGGTTTGTTGAAACCGGAATATGAAACAATGGATATTGTAAACGCCGACCAGGCTAAACGAAAAGCAGCAGCTGAAAATATTATTATAAGAAGAAGAGCCGATGTTGAGCAATGGCATGAAACAACAACATTCCCTAAAAGAGATTCAGCTGAAATTGAATATGAATTAGCTGATGATTATAAATCCATATTCTTTGAATTGCTCAAGTTTGTTCGGGGCATCGATACATCGGATCTCAAAACTTCCTCACGGAAAAAGTTTAAATATTTTGCCATTCTCTCTTTATTGCGTGGTGTTATGTCCAGCCCGTTGGCGGGAATGGAAATGCTCACAAGAAAAGCAAAACAATTAGCTGAGGATGAGTCTGATCAATTGGATGAGATTAGTCTGAACCCTATACACGATAGCGATGAATCTGATTCAGATGCACTGCCGATAAACCTACTTGGAAAGATGGAGCTAAAGTCTTCCGAAGTTAAAATTCTAAGCGATATCTCTGAACGGCTTAGTACTGTAAAAGACAATAAAGCTGAAACAGCTCTTAAAGTTGTTAAGGATTGGATAAAAGAAGGGTATAATCCATTAATATTCTGCCGGTTTATTGCAACAGCTAAATACTTGGGGGATTACCTCAAAGATAAACTCCCTAAAGGCATCGATCTATTGGTCATCACCGGTGAGATGGTTGATGAGGAGAGAAGAGAGAGAATTCAAGAATTCGGTAAATCAAAAAATAAAAAACTTCTGGTTTCAACCGATTGCCTTAGTGAAGGAATAAATCTACAGCAACACTTTACAGCTGTACTTCATTACGACTTGCCCTGGAATCCTAATCGTCTTGAACAAAGAGAAGGAAGAATTGATCGATTCGGTCAAACGGCAAAGGAAGTGAAAGCATACATGCTTTGGGGGAAAGATAACCCGATTGATTCGGTGGTGCTGAATGTGTTGCTTAAAAAAGCAAAACAAATAAGAAAGCAAACCGGAATATCAGTCCCTTTCCCGGAAGACAGTCAGGGAATAATGGATAGCCTTTTGAACGCGGTATTGTTAAATCCCAATGCGCTGAAGATTGAAGATCAACTTTTACTCGATCTGCAGGTGGATGAAATTGCAGAGAAAGAAACTGCTGTAACAAAAGCATACGAGGAAGCAGCTGAAAGGAATAAATTAACAAGAAGTATCTTCGCTCAACACAGCATCAAAGTAAATGAAATTGAACAAGATTTGAAAGAGACTGATGAGGCGATTGGTGATCCGGAAGCGGTGAAGCTGTTTGTGTTGGATGCTATCTTAAATCTTGGAGCTCAAATAAAAGAGCATAAAGAGGGATTCATTTTATATACAACTAACCTGCCTAACATCTTCAAACCGATATTTAATTCGAAGGACCAGATTTTAATCAGTTTCTTTTCACCAACACCGGTAGGATTTGAATATATCGGAAGAAACCATCCTTTTGTGGAACAATTATGTCAATATATTCTGAATATTTCATTATTAAAAAATGGGAGAGAACCGGTAGGTGCAAGAGCTTCTGTGATTACGACAAATGAAGTGGATGAAAAAACCACAATTCTTCAACTAAGGGTTAGAAACATAATTTCCGATAAAACTAAAAGTCATGAACTGGTTGCCGAAGAGATGATTCTCTGGGGATATAAGGGAAATTTCGAAGAGAAAAAACATTTAAGCCATGAAGAAGCAAAAGAATTATTAGAGAAAATTCATCCTACTATAGATTCAACAAAACAGAGACAAGAGAATGTGTTTAATAAAGAATTGGAATCACTTAGCGGTCTGGAAGATAATTTTAATGAAATTGTGAAAGAAAGATCTCAAAAGCTAATTGATGCACACGAAAGATTCAGCAAGCTGGTAGGGGGGAGTAAGTATAAAATGGTAGAGCCCGTTCTTCCGCCCGATTTACTTGGTCTGTATGTTTTATTACCAGTAGTCAAAGGTTGATTTGATGAATAAATTGATGACTTTATTAAATTGACTTTTATACCAACTTTGTATGAGTCAATATCTCATTCTTTTCGTGATTAATTTTGTGCAAATAATAATACTACGTAAGGTCTTTTTGTTCGGAGTTGGTACGGAGTTAATACGGGGTTAGTGCGGCAGTGGTGCGGCACTAATGCCGCAGTAAATGCGGCGGTAGATTGGATTGAACAAATCTCATTCATTTTCTTAAAAGAAGAAAATGAATGGAGAAAAAAATGTTTTGTACTTCATCAAATGGACATGTTTAGTTTGCTATGATCATAAAGGATAATACCGAACAATTATACTTACGAATTAAATGAAAAAAGAAAATGAACATATGGAATTCAAGAAGTCGGTTTCGTTAATAAAAGAAGCTTTGATTTCTATTTCCGCTATTCTGAACAAAAATCAAAAAGGGACAATTTACTTTGGAGTAAATGATAATGGTGTTCCGATTAAACAGACGTATTCTCCAAAAACGCTTAGAGATATCGCCGATTCCATTTCAAACAGTATTGAACCGCGAATATATCCTAACATATTTACAGAAATGATTGATGGGATTGAAGTGATAAGAGTCCAATTTGAAGGGCATCAAATTCCTTATTCTGCAGCTGGTCGTTATTACATTCGTGTTGCGGATGAAGACCAGGTTATGTCCTCACAACAATTGAAGGAATTTATTTTAGCTAATAAAGATGTGAGATGGGATTCAATCAGTATTATTAATAAAAATAACAGGGAGTTTAGTGTTAACAAAATAAGATTCTTCTGTAACTTATCATCTATTCCATTTACCAATATTGAAGACATACTGGAGTCATTGGGACTAATAAAAAATGATAAGGTAAATAATGCAGCAGTTGCACTCTTTGGCAAATCCCCTGCAAAGGTATTCCCTAATTTAAAACTAATGTGTTCGGTCTTTGCTTCTACAAAAACATCTTCAATTTTAGATCAGAAAGAATTTGAAGGAGATATTTTCTCTTTGATTGAGGAAGCGGAGAAATATATTCTGAAAAATATTAATATCGGGATGGAAATTGAAGGACTCTACCGGAAAGATATCCCCGAGATAGATCGTGAAGCACTTCGCGAGGTTATAATTAATGCGTTTATTCACCGTGATTATTTTGACCCCGATTTTGTTTCTATCAACATCTTTCGAGATCGTGTTGAGATTAGAAATCCAGGTACATTATTTGGGCAATTGAACATCAAAGATATTCTCACACGGCATATATCCCGAAGACGTAATGAAGTTCTGGCGGATTTATTAAGCCGTGCTCATTTTGTAGAACGAAAAGGAAGGGGAATTTCTTTAATTATTGATAAAGAGCCCGAAGCAAAATTTGAACAATTGGGAGGACTTTTTATTGTTACTCTTAAACGAAATAATTATAAAATTTCTGCCGAAAGTATTTTAAGGTTGGTAGAAGGGTTGGTAGAAAATCAGAAGAAAATTGTGATGTTGGTGCATGAAAATGCCCAAATATCTAAACGTGAAATGAGTGATAAAATTGGTATTTCGACAACATCAATTGACAAAAACTTAGAAAAATTGAAAATAATGAACATTTTAGAACATATTGGACCCGCCAAAGGTGGAAGGTGGGAGATAAAACGAGAGAACATTGACTAATGTGGGAGCTGAATTTAGTTGGCAGTAAATTAAAATCGGGTTGGTAGAAAAAGTCAAGCAGTAGATATAAAATTTTTTTAATGGAAACTTCTGAAAAATAGAGTCTGTCATTTCGATCCCGATTTTAATCGGGAGAGAAATCTTTGTTTAATAAAATTTTCAAGATGTCTCACCCAGCAGTGGCTGGATTCGACATGACAGTAAGGGAATATATCGTGCATGAGAAAATTCTATAAATACAGTATTATATGAAAACAACGGCAATAAAAATTGAAGGGCAAATAATCTCTCCGGAAGTATTCGATAGAATAAACGCTGGGGATCTGAAAGGGCAGCTCCCTTCGGATTTCGGACTTGATAAAAACAGTAAGCTTAGGGATGAGATTGCACGCGCATGGGCAGACGCTAAAGACCAGTGGAGTATATTCAAAAGGCACACTCATGATTTGGCTGATGACAAACCCGGCACAACCGAAACAAGAAAATACTGGATTATCCCTCTGCTGGAAAATATGGGGTATCATCTCTCAGTTGCCAAAGCTGAAATTGTTAACGATAACTCATTTGCAATCAGTCACCGGGATGAAAGTATTGAAGGATTCCCGGTCCACATCGTTGGCGTGAACGACAGTCTTGATAGGCGAAGAGAATCCGGCGGTGGCTCCCGCCTTTCACCTCACGCGCTTGTGCAGGAATACCTAAACATAACCGAACATCTTTACGCTATAGTTACAAACGGTCACCACTTAAGAATACTCCGAGACTCGGGCAAAATTATTCGCTTAACATATCTTGAATTTGATCTTCATAGAATGCTTGAAGATGATCTCTACGCGGAATTCTCTTTAATGTTCCGATTAATTCACGCTTCCAGAATGCCGCAGAAATTCGGCGAAGGGGAAGTGAGTTTAATTGAACAGTATCATCAAGACTCGCTTGAAGCCGGTGCGAGGATACGCAACAAACTATCCAGCGCGGTTGAGAGATCAATTATATTGGTGGCGAACGGATTTTTGAAACATCCTGCTAACCAGGAATTGAGAGAGAGAATCCAAAATGCTCAAATCATCGACTTGCAGCTTTATCAATACCTTTTACGATTTATATACCGCTTACTCTTTTTGATGGTGATTGAAGAAAGAGATATAATTTATCCCGTTAAGCTGGATGATAAAACCAAACGGCAAAAAGATATTTTCTACAAATATTACAGCTTAACACGAATAAGAAAACTATCCGAAAATTATTTCTTCTTTGACGAAAAACTTGAAGACCTTTGGATTGCTTTAAGAAATACATTCAAAATATTCGGCAGTGAAAATCTCGCGACGAAGCTAGGCATTTATCCCCTTAACGGAGACTTGTTCGATTTCGGCTCTTTGGGAATTTTAGGTGAAAGCAATCTTGATAACCACACATTGTTGGAGTGCATAAGAAACTTAAGCATATTTGAAAGCCCCGATACCAAATCCATTATCCGGGTAAACTACGCGGCGCTGAATGTTGAAGAGTTCGGTTCGGTTTATGAGGGTTTACTTGAAAAAGCTCCCCAGATAAATATTTTGGGAAGCGAATTCAGATTCACATTTATAGAAAGCACAGAAAGATCATCCTCCGGCTCTCACTACACACCGGAAGAATTGGTACAACCCCTAATAAAACACTCCCTCGATTATGTCATAGAAGACAAACTGAAAAATGCTACACCTGTCATTGCGAGGAGTGAAACGACGAAGCAATCTCCAGATCAGTTGATGGAGGCAAAAGAAAAATCCCCTGCGCTGAGCCCTGCCGAAGCGTTGCTCTCAATAAAAGTCTGCGACGTAGCCTGCGGAAGCGGACACATCCTATTATCCGCAGCGCGAAGAATTGCTCTTGAACTTGCCCGTGTAAGATACAAAGAAGAACAACCCACACCCGAAAACTTCCGCGATGCAATACGCGACGTTATTAACAATTGCATTTACGGAGTTGATAAAAATCCTTTGGCAGTAGAATTGTGCAAAGTGGCTTTATGGCTGGAAGCACACAATCCCGGAATGCCTTTAAACTTTTTGGACCATAAAATTAAATGCGGTGATTCTATTGTTGGACTGGCTAGAATTGAAGAACTGCAAAACGGAATTGCCGACGAAGCATTTAAAACACTACCCGGCGATGATAAAGAAATTGCCGCTTCTCTTAGAAAGAAAAATAAAGGCGAAGTAAACAGCAGAGACCAGATTCTTATTTCCGACACGCAGGATGTAATTGATAAACTGAATAAAATTTCCACAAAGTTTACCGACTTTAATAAACTCCCCGATAAAACTGTTGACGCTGTTAAAAAGAAAACCGAAGAATATAATGTTTTAAGAGGGGAAGACTGGTGGAAACTGAAAGAAGCTGCGGATGTTCAAATTGCGCAATTCTTTATACCCAAAACGAAAGAGAAAAAAGAATTACTTGCAACCGATGAAGAATACTTCAGAATACTTGCAAGTCAGAAAGCAAAGCATGAAAGAAAAATTGCTGAAGCAATGGCAACTGGTGTGGAGAAAAGATTTTTTCATTGGTTCTTGGAGTTTCCTGATGTTATGCAGGCTGGTGGTTTCGATAGTATATTAGGAAATCCTCCATATTTAGGAGGTAATATAATCAGTCAAGTTCATGGAGGAAACTATCATAATTATATTAAATCTTTTTCAAACCAGAAAGGAAGTGCTGATTTAGTTGCATATTTTGTATTACGCAATTATAATTTGATCAAAAAGACAGGGTTTACGGCTTTAATTTCAACAAACAGCATTTCTCAAGGTGCCACTAGAGAAATATCACTAGATGAAGTTCAGAAGCATGGTGACATTAATTTTGCAATGAATTCAATAAGATGGCCAGGGCAAGCAGCGGTTATTGTGACTTTAATTAGTTATACGAAACAAAAGTGGACTCAAAGACGCTATTTAAACAATAAATTGGTTGCATATATTAATGCGTTTCTTGAAGAGAATGAAACGATAAACCAGAAAGCATATATTTTAAAGGAAAATAATGCGCTTAGCTTTCAAGGACACAATTTACAAGGTACAGGATTTATTCTGGAAAAGAGAGAGGCTTTACAAATTTTAGAATGGGATCCTAAATACAGAGAAATAATATTTCCTTTTCTAAATGGTAAAGAGCTGAATGGGAATCCTGACCAGACAACGCCTCGATACGTTATCCAATTTGATGAAAGAACGGAGGAAGAAGCGAAAAAATTTGAAACAGCATTCAAGATTGTTGAGGCGAAAGTGAAACCTGAGCGATTAAAACATGATGCGAAAAAATATCCCCGGATGGTTTTTGAGTGGTGGAAATTTTGGAACAATCGACAAGAATTAACAAAAGCAGTAGACAACTATAATTGTGTTCTTGTTCAGACAAGGATTACAAAATGCCACAGCTTTGTATTTATTCCCAATAATCAGATTATTTCTGCTCAGGTTATTGTTTTTGCTTTACAACAATTTTATTACTTTACATTACTCCAGTCAAGTATGCATGAACATTGGGCCTGGAAATATGGATCAACTTTAAAATCAGATAGAAGATATTCTCCCACTGATTGTTTTGAAACTTTTCCTTTCCCCCAGAACCTTTCAAAAGAAACTGAAGAAGAACTCGAAAAGATAGGTGAAGAGTACCATGAATTCCGTAGGCAACTAATGTTAGACCTGCAGCTTGGTTTAACAAAGACGTATAATTTGTTTCATAATCCGGAAGTGAGGAGCGAGCGATTAGCGAATAGCGAAGGGCAAATAGTGAAGGTTGAAGAGATACGAGAATTTAAGCAGGCAAATCTGCAGATACCAATAGAAGAAGCCATAGAAAGAATAGAACACCTCCGCGAATTGCACAAACAAATGGATGAAGCGGTTTTGACAGCCTACGGCTGGTCGGAGAATAGTGAACAGCGAATAGCGAATGTGGAAGAGCCAATCGCTAATCGCCAATCGCCAATTACCAAAGACCAATCACCAATCGCTCTCCAACACGATTTTTACGAAGTAGACTACTTACCTGAAAACGACAGAATCCGTTACACCATCTCCCCCGAAGCGCGAAAAGAAATACTCAAACGTCTGCTGGAGTTAAACCACAAAATCCATGAAGAGGAAGTTGAAGCGGGGTTGTGGGAGAAGGGCAAGGCAAAAGGAAAATTGAGCGGAGCGAAATCCCGCTCGCGGGAAGGAAAAAGTAAAAAAGATACAGAAACTAAGGATTTGTTTGGGGGGTAGATGAAATCAAGATCTGTGCAATTGAATTCTCGGGAAAATGTATCAAAGTCAAAATTAAGTCCAGAAATCGAAATCTTGATTAATCATTTACATATGGAAAGTTTTATTGATGAGTAAGTATTTTTTGAATACGTATCGACCATTGTGTTCTACCAATTATGGTCGAGAAGCGATTGACAAATTCAATCTTCCCCCATTCGTAGATGGTTCTTGTAGAAGAGAACCAGATTTTGAATCTAAATTTCCTTCCATCACTGCCATTTGTAGGCTTAAAAAGTTCGCACCAAGACTGTGGCCTGGTGACAAAATTGTATATTTAACCGTTCAAGGGAAATATTCCTCAATAAAGACTCAACATTATCGTTTGGTCTCAATCTTGGAAGTGGTGGAAAGGTTTGAAAACCATTCAGATGCAGCAAACTGGTATTTAAATAAGAATCTTGAAATCCCAAGTAACTGTTTAATTAAAAATAATCCCCCAAAGCGACTTGAGTTTACTTTAGGCTCCATACCGGAGAGAAAAATAAAAAGATTTGATAAGTATCCCGATAAAAACAGGAACATTGCGTTTACTCGATTTCTTTCTGATTGGGATGATGGATATTGGGAGCGAATTAAAATATGCTCTGTTTTTGTTGTTTGTAAGAAACATTATTTGGAGTTAAGGGAACCAACAGTGATTTATCCCGCACAGCTGCGAAATATATTTGGAAAAATTCCTGGCACACAAAATCCGCCAGAAATTACGAATTCAGAATTCAATCTACTGTATGAGTTTGTAAAAATTGGGAATAATACATGAATAGCGTAAAAATCTGGCGAGGGGAAGCACCTTCTAGAGTTTTAGCGATTGGTCACGTCCCAAGATTGGTCAGCAGCAAAACAGAAGCCGAAGTTTGTTTCTTCGCCGATTATTATTTCATGGAGAAACCAACACAAAAAATTGAGTTGGGTACATTGGCATTGGCCGTTAACCGGTTCGTATAAAAAGTATTATGAGGAAGGTTATTTGAGGATGATTGAGGAGATAAAAATAGGATAGAATGTCGATACCGTTGAATTGGCTTAAATGTGAATCAGTATGATATTATGTTCTACGACCCAAATACCATCTACAAAATGGTATATAAGACATGAAACGTAAAATTATTTAGGAAATATTATGTTTTATGCCTATATTGACAGACACGAAATGGCAATTAGGGCATGATAAATAAAACAATTTCATATCGTTCATCTCAATTGTTAAAAGAGCTTAAAAATGCTAACAGAAGCTTTTTTACAATTTCGGAAGCTGCGGATTTTCTCTCCACAGAAAATTCAAATACGGTAAGGGAGCTCCTCAGAGGAATGGCTAAGCGTGGTTTGATTCTCAGGATAAAGGAGGGATTATATAATGTGATCCCATATGAAACTGAAAGTGAACACTATTTCCCGAATTGGCATTTAACCGCCGAAGCTATGGTAGATAAGAAAGAGTATTACATAGGTTTTTATTCTGCGATGGATATTCATGGGTTAATCACACAGCCTTCGTTAAAAGAACAAGTGGTTGTTCATGAACGAATTAAACCGAAAACCATAACATCCGGCAATGTGAAATTTGAGTTCATCACATATAATGATAAACACTTTTTCGGGTACAGACAATTTTGGATAGATGATTTCAATAAAGTCAATTGCAGCGATATAGAAAAAACGATAATCGATTCACTCTATAAACCGGGATATTCCGGCGGCATTGGTGAAATTGTTAAAGCGATACACAAAGCGAAAAGTAAAATTGATCCTAAAAAGTTACTGGAATATACCGAACGGTTTAATGCGCAGGTAGTACTGAAAAGATTGGGATATCTACTACACAATATGAATCTTTTTGGTGACATAGTTTTGGAAATGAAAAAAAGAATCAGCAATTCATACGCATATCTCGATCCTTCTTTGGGAAAAGATGGCAAACACATTTCTGAATTCAAAATTGTTGACAATATTGGAATTAATGAAAAGCTAAAAGGATTGGAAACATAGTTTATGATTAGACCGGGTGAAATTCAAAGCATTGCCAACCGTTTGGGTTTGCGGGATACGCAAATTGAAAAGGATTATGTAATCGGCTGGGTACTTAAAGGGATTGCGGTGAATGAGTATCTTAGTAGTAATTTAGCATTCAAGGGAGGCACTGCATTACGCAAAATTTATTTCCCGGATTATAGATTATCAGAAGATTTGGATTTTACTGCCGTTACTGAATTAAAGAAAGAAGAAATGAAAGAGAACTTCGAAACAATCAACGAGTGGATTTATGAAGAATCACGAATCAAACTCGAAATTGAAAATGAGACTGAACATCAAACAGGGAATTATAATTTTTATTTGAGCTATACCGGACCTTTAGGAGGAAGCGATAAAAGTATCAAAGTCGATATTAGTTGTGATGAAGTTTTATGCGCTACACCAATTAGTAAGAATGTGAATAATGAGTACTCCGATTTAAAAGATGAATATCAAATACTTGCGTATCCGCTTAGTGAGATTATAGTGGAAAAAATGAGATCGATCATGCAAAGAACAATGCCGCGTGATTTATATGATCTATGGTATTTATTTGAGATAGAGGGCTTGGATATTAAGGATTATCTATCGGACTTCCTTAAAAAAGCGGAGCACAAGGGATATGATGGGAAATTGCTTGTCGAAACAATATCGAATAAACAAGCAAAATTCAAAAAAGCATGGGAAGAAAATCTTTCAAACCAGATGCTGAAAATTCCACGATTCGATGATGTATGGAGGGAATTAGGTAGGCATTGGCGGAAGTTTACTAAAGCAATATAAAAATTATTGATTTTTATGGGTGTGTAGATGAACAAAACCACTGTGTGGAAAGGAGTAAAAGATTCGAAGGTACTTATTATCGGTCATGACCCAAGATTGATCGGAAGCAAAACAGAAGCGGAATTTTGTTTCTTCGCTGATTATTATTTCAAGAAAAAACCGACGCGAAAAAGTGAGTTAAAAAAATATGAGCTGGCTGAAAATACATTTAAATACATTTCGTTTCTAACAAGTAACAAATACTCACATCAAGAATTTGTGATAACAAATCTTTGTAACCATTTCTTGCCATCAACCAATGGAATGGGGACAGTTTTAATACCGGAAAAATTTGCTGCGGATGGATTAGAAGAAATAAGAACAATTCTAAAAACTTCACCGATCGAACTAATATTTGCTATGTCCACTCAGGTAAATTACTGGTTGCAAAAATTAAATTTCTATCCCGCCGATAATAGTTTTATTGAAAAAACTGCCCCAGCAAATAGAGGAATAATTTCCAATCCTCAATATTATGCAGCCAAGCAGAGTAGTATTTTTCAAGAAATCTGCGGGAAGAAATTTATAGCTGATGATAAGTATCCACTATATCCAATTCTCCACGTAAAAAATTGGCCGTTGAAAGGTTCGTATAAAAGGTATTATGAGCAGCTTTATTTAAGAATGATAGATGAGATAAAAAATTTTGATTAATAAATTGTGGATATTTTATGGCATTTAATCCAGAAGAAATTACCAAAGAACATGTCCTTAGCGCGGTAGAAAAAATTGAAAATGAAAAGCTCAATTTAATTGATTCTACAAAGTATGATGTAATCATTAACGGTCAGAAATACCCACCAAAAGAGATCATGCGTTATGCACACCAGGAAATGAATGGTGAATTTATTTGGCAAAATCCTGGAGGACCAAGAACAAATGACTATTTAAGTAAAATGGGATTTGAGATTGTTGAAAAATTGGATAGTGAGACAAATATGTTTGATTGGATCCCAATTTATAGTGAAATAGCACACAAATTGCTTGAATATTCTTCGAATAGAAAATTATTGATCGAAATGCTGGTCAGAATGAAAGATGAAGAGTTGTTTGTAGTTAGTCTAGATGATAGATTCTCGAAAGAATCTGAAGAAACCTTTATAATGGAAGATATTGATCCTTTCACATTTTTCGCAAACTTTAACCGTTCCACAACCTGGAAGAATAGAATAGCAGTATTAGAGCGACTAAAAAGTGATTGGGGATTAAAAAGCGAGCTGCCAAAGGACTTCAGTGGATTGCCGGCATTGACTCCACAGAATGCTTGGTTTTTTGGTTTCAAGTATTTACGAAAGGGAAATGATATTGAAAGTCTATGGGAATTGTTTAGCCAAATTATGAAAAGTAATCCAAAAGAAGTTGATGGTAATCTTTTTAACGAATGTTTAAAACAAAGGGGTATTAAACAAAACATTACAGCGGGTTTGTTTTGGGTTCAACCGAAGAATTATTTCCCACTCGTTGGAGGAGTTGCAGAATATTTATCTGACAATTTCGGTATTAATGAAATTAGGATTGATAAACTTAAATATGATGGTTACTTAGAATTGCTTGAAACAATAAAGTCAAAAACAGATGAACCTTTTTATGAAATTTCACACAAGGCTTATATGAGTTCTCATGTGGAATCAGGTATAATTAAAAATGAATCTCTGATAGAGGAATTTTTAAAATCAGATATGTATGCCAAATTTAAGGGTAATGGTCTTTCACCAAAAATTAAGCGCGAACAAGAAGCTTGGGATCTAATAAAATTAAATGAAGGTAAGATTACATCAGAGATAGTATCAAAATTCATGGATGTTGTTGATACTTATGATGGAAGAGCAGGTTGGTTTGGATTGATGTTAATGGGGAATAATCGTAAGCAAATTATTAATGCTCCATCTGAAAAACTAAATGGATGGATTTCAACACTTCTATTTTCCGATCTAGAACTCGAAGATGCAATAACCAAATGTAATACGGATTTAAAAATACCAGGTGCAAGTTATGGACTCATAACATTGCTTCTCTATCTTTCTGATCCGGAGGAGTACAATGTATTTGTCCAAGATACGGCGCAAAATGCGTTTGATTTGATAACAACTGTTGACTTAAAGAAGCACAAAAACAAAATAAAAAAATATAACGTATTTAATGAGACTATTAAACTTATCAGAGATCAGTATGATTTGAAACCACAAGAGATGGACTGGTTTCTGAATAACATTAATATCTTCTTGAGTAAAAAAAATAGTACAATAGAAAATACAAAGGGAGAAAGAGTTATTATGAATTTGAATACAATATTATACGGCCCTCCCGGAACAGGCAAAACCTATCATACAGTTGCTGAAGCAGTAAAGATAATTGAGAACTTAACTGACGTGGAATTAAATAAAAAATATCCCACACGCACAGAGTTAAAAAAACAGTATGATATCTATCGGGGGAAAGAACAAATTCAATTTGTTACTTTCCATCAATCCTTCAACTATGAGGATTTTGTGGAGGGAATAAAGCCGACTCTAAATAATACCGAGTTAGAGCAGTCTACTGATTTTACAAACGATCTTCAGTATAATATAGAAGATGGTATTTTTAAGCGGATGGCTTTAAGAGCGCTTGCTTCTCAAAAACAAAAATCTTCGGATCCAAGTCTAAGGATAGATGATTCGAATTTTGAGAATGTTACATATTACAAAATGTCGTTAGGCAATACGGCTATTAGCGATGACAATAGTATCTATGATTACTGTATTCAGAATGGTGTAATATGTTTAGGCTGGGGATCCGATCTCGATTTTACTGGAGCGAAGGACGTAAAGGATATTAAAGAAATCTATAGTAATAATGGATACAAGATAAAAGAACGAAATGATTATAGCGTAAGTGCAATAAAAATGTTTTTGTTGTGGATGAATAAAGGGGATATTGTTTTTATATCCAACGGGAATTATAAATTAAGAGCAGTTGGTAAAATTACCAGCGACTATTTTTATAATGTAGAGTCCCCAATAAGGCACATGCAATTTAGAAAGGTTAAATGGTTATTGACCGATGTGGATGTCCCCGCGAAAAGCATTTACTATTCAAATTTTTCACAGCAAACTATTTATCAGATGTACACAGACAAAGTTAACACTGAATTGTTTACGGGTGCTGCGCAGAATGATGGAGAGCCGGATAGGTTTGTTCTGATAATTGATGAGATAAATAGAGGAAACATAGCCGCGACATTTGGAGAGTTAATAACACTGCTTGAAGAAGATAAAAGGTATGGAGCGAATGAATCTGTTTCAGTACAATTACCATATTCAAAAGAAATTTTCCAAGTGCCAAATAATCTATATTTGCTTGGCACGATGAACACTGCTGACAGAAGTGTAGAAGCACTTGATACTGCTTTGAGAAGACGTTTTACATTTATTGAAAAGACACCTCAAGAGCATATCCTAAATCAAGGTGAATTTAAATGCAGCGGGATAGACCTAGAGCAAATGCTGTTAGCTATTAATTCAAGATTGGAGTTGCTTCTAAATAAAGACCACAAAATTGGGCACTCATATTTTATGGGGATTCAAGATAAAGACAGCCCGTTGCAAGAATTGAAATATATTTTTGAAGTAAAAATAATTCCACTTTTAGAAGAATATTTTTACGGTAATCCGCAGCGCATTGGGATGGTTCTGGGTGAAGACTTTGTCAAATCTAATGAAAGCAAAGTCAAACTAAAATCCGGTTTCGATGAAGATGATATTGTGATTGATGATAAGAAAGTTTTTCAAATAGTAATACCTGATGATTTAGAATCCTACGTAAATATTTATGAAGAAAAATAGAATTCAAAGATTTGAACATGGTACCCTAAAAATTGGGGATGATGGATTTAACGAAAATCATTTCGCTCAGCTTAATAAGCTTAATGAAAGGAATAATTACAAGTATTTTGCAGTAGGACATCGAAGGATAAAATTCACTCAGTTTGTTGGCGTAATTCAGGTTGGAAATCTTACAATTGAAATTCTTCCAAAAGCTGACGATGGAGAAAGCGACTATTCAAAATGGCAGGCAGTATTCATTACTATGTTACGTGAATCGGGTTTACTACCGGTACACGCGTTAACAGAAGCCAATTTGAGTCTAAAAAATATTTCAATTATTGATTTATTCTTTCAACAGTTTGTTAGTGAAGTTGAGAAACTCGTTCATCAGGGCTTGATCAAAAAGTATCATCCGGTTCAGAATAATACAAATTCTTTGAAAGGGAAGTTACTTTTTAGCGAACAGTATAAACATAATATGATCCACAAAGAAAGATTTTACAACCAATATCAAACCTTCGATAAGAACAATATTTATAATCAAATTCTGGTTAAGGCATTGCGTTTACTTCCTTCGTTAATTAATAGCTCTATCTCCCTTTCAAATGTGAATAACCTTTTACTGGACCTGGAAGAAATTGATGATATTATAGTGGTTGAAGATACTTTCAAACGAATAAAATATGACAGGAAAACTGATGTTTATCGTAAAGCAATACTTATTGCAAAAATGATTCTTCTGAATTACTCGCCAGATATAAAGTATGGTGTAAACAATATACTTTCATTACTCTTTGACATGAATGATGTTTTTGAGCATTATATCTATAGAAAACTAAAACGGTCCGAAGATGATTTTAAATATTACTCATTAACCGTAAAATCACAACGAAGTAAAAAATTCTGGAACTCGAAAACGATCCGCCCCGATATTATTGTCGAATATGAAAACTCTGAAGGAATACCTCAAAAGATTATTATCGATACCAAATGGAAAGTTCTTAAAGCGCCAATCCCTTCAGACGCAGATCTGAAACAGATGTATGCTTATAATCTGCATTTTGGAGCTAAGCAGAGTTACCTTATGTATCCTAATGTGCATAACTTAGATTGTAAAGATGGCAGCTTCCATGATTCAGTCTCAATAATGCCAGAGTATCAAAATCATCAGTGTCAGCTTTTCTTTGTGGATATGTTTGAGGGGGGTAAGTTGAGAGGCGATTTAGGAAAGAGAGTACTTAAAGAAATATTGAGTACAAACTAAATAATTATTAGATAGATGCTTATGAGTGTTATAAAAAGACTCGGAGAACTTGAAACTGATGCAAAGAATCAAATGAGAAAATGGTTTCTTGAAAACTATCTTCCAACTGATAAAATTTCGGGAAACAGTAAATCTGCTCACAGAATTATTTCAGATAGATTTGCTTCAATTTACACGGCATCCGAGATACAGGATGTAGTCTCAGAGATGTATCAGACAGCAACATGGTGGAATACAAAAGGAATTCCGGAAATTCAAGGCTCTCAATATGTTCAAATTATTGGCGATGTAAAAAATTCATTTTTGGCTATCGATTTTGAAACTGCAAACCACGATAGAAATAGCGCATGTGCAGTTGGTCTTGTAAAAGTAGAAAATAATACAATCACTCAGAATAAATTCTATCTCATTAAACCACCAACGAGTTATTTCACATTTACCTATTTACATAAAATTAGTTGGTATAATGTTCAATATGCGCCAACATTCAAGGAGTTGTGGCCTCAGATATCAAGTCTTTTCACTGGTGTTGATTTTTGTGTGGCACACAATTCGCCTTTTGATCGCTCTGTCTTTAATGCTTGTTGTAATTACTACGGAATTCCAATACCTAATATTGAGTTCAAATGTACCGTAAAATTAGCACGTGAGTTATGGGGGATAAAGCCAACTAAACTACCTGATGTGTGCAGCTATTTTAACATTCCATTGGATCATCATAATGCTGCATCTGATGCAGTTGCTTGCGCGAAGATAATGTTGTATGCATTAAATGATAAACATGGAAATAGAGATTTTAATAGGATGCCAGGCCCAAGTCTTATTTCTAATGTGGATGGAGTGAGAAATCAATCAACTTCAAAGACAAAGAAAATAGATAAGGATAAAATCAAGATTGCGGTTTCTCAGTACGAAGATCTCTTGAATAAGAATAAAAATACATCAAATATAAAGATCAGTTCTAAGAATGAGAATTCAACCGTGCAAGACAGGAATCAGAATGTGGTTTCAAATACGTCGGATGAAAGCTGCTTCGGGATTATTCTTAAGATTATTGGCATATTAATTTTGCTATATATAGTTGCAAAAGCTTGTGGTCCTTTAAAGTCCCCATATCATAGAAGCAGTTTAATTAAAAATCATTCTATTATGGAATATGAATCTAAAAACTTCAGCAGCAACTACTTTTTTGTTTGTTGAAAAATTTAAATAAAAATTGCACTCAAATCATCCTAATAATTTGGTGAGTTTAATTTATGCAAATGCAAGCTGGTTTTATTCTTAGTGATCTAACATCTTATTTGGTTAAAAATGGATATGAGCAAGAAAGAATTAAAGGGCTACTAAAATTTTTATCTCATTTTGAGTTTATCCCTTCAGTTGGGGAGGATTCAAAGATTGTGGACCCTGATCCGATTATAGCTGTAGCAAATAATATTATCTCTCGTGGTTTACCGACTTTTGCAAGCGTATTTCTTGAGCAAAAAATAGTTGATGATTTGCATATAACAAACCCACGTGTTGATGATACTGGTACGTTATTATTTCCAATAACTTCAGAATACCAGGACCTCCCAAGAAAGATCTATAAAGCTCTGCATGTAGTAGCTCCTTCGATCAACCGTGATGAGACTAGAACAAATCTTTCCCCAAGTTGGGAAAAATTGGGGAGTGATTACGAAGAAGGATTTTTATTGAATGAAGTCCCAAAATATTTGGGTAAGGGAATCCAACAATTGTTCGAGTCTCAGAGAGATATTATTTCGATAATACGATTTGCCACAGATGTAGATTCTGGATTAGAGAAATATTTAACTGGAGCAATCGATAAATTTCACGAACAAAACATAGATTTCGCTATTGAATTCCCATATAGTATTGGTGGTAAGAGAGGAATTTCTATCGAAATTGATGGTCCGCAACATGATGATAGTGGGCAAAAACTATTGGACTCTATGAGAGATGATGCGCTACTAAAAGCTAAATGGATGAATACTCTTAGGATCAAGACATCTGAATTCGAAAAAATTCATGATATGCTGCATAAATATAAGGATGTATTTGAAGATGAATATTTTGCAATTATCAATGAGAATTGTCAAAAGCCATTATGGACCTCAGAAGCCGGTAAAGCAGCAATACAATATGTTTTGATTCCATTTGCAGTTGCCCGTATCCAAAAAGCAATTCTATATTTTCTTTTGCATGGTTACCTTGATCTAAATTCAACTAATTGGAAAATTGGGATTTTGGAAAGAGATATACCATGTGCTAGTATTGCTATAGAAGATTTTAAAAAATTACTAGAACCTTTGCTGTATTTGGAAGGGGAAAACCGCAAGCTTCCCGATATTGAACTATTTGTAATAAACAATGAAGAATTTAAGGATATACCTCACACAATCTACGAAAGTAATTGTGAAGAATTCCCACTAGATCTTGATTTAGTAATTGATATATCATTATTAAATAGATATGAACAGATTTCAGATAAGTATAAAAACTGTTCCAAATTTCATGCGAAAGTATTTTCAGGGAACTCTATAAAGTCAGAAAGAAAATTTGTTCATTCTGAATTAGTTAAATATGATCGTCTAATTGATTTTATGGAAAATGAAAATGGGCTGTATGACATTCAGAAAATACATGCTTTGAGGTCAATTCTACAGACTATTTTTAGGAAAAAAACTTTCAGACCTGGTCAAATTGAAATCATAAATCGGTCATTGCAACTTAAGAGTGTAGTTGGACTCTTACCGACGGGAAGTGGTAAATCTTTAACATATCAATTATCTGCATTACTTCAACCTGGAAGCACAATAATTGTTGATCCGATTAAATCTTTAATGAAAGATCAATATGACAATTTATTAAAAACTTATATCGATGCTTGTATCTATATTAATTCTTCACTAAGGACTGCGAAAGAGAGAGAAATAGCAGCTACCAAAATGGTCAACGCTAATGTTATGTTAACTTTTATCTCTCCTGAACGATTACAAATCAGAAATTTCAGGAATCATTTGACTGAAATGTCAGATACTTATCAAAACTATTTTGCTTATTGTGTTATTGATGAAGCTCATTGTGTTTCTGAATGGGGACATGATTTTAGAACATCATATTTGAAACTTGGAGAGAATGCAAAAAATTATTGCAAAGTTAATAGTGAGCATATCAGTAAAATCCCGATGATTGGATTAACTGCAACTGCATCCTTTGATGTTCTTTCCGATGTACAAAGAGAATTAGATTTGGAAGATGAGGCCATTATTAGATCAGATTCATCCGACAGGCCTGAATTAATATATAAGATCCATAAAATTGAATCACAAGATCCAGACATTGATGATAAGCAACATTGGATTTTACTAAGTACGTTGAAGCAAAACAAAACAGTAGAATTATTAAAAGATTTGTCTTCTGACTATGAAAGACATCTTGAAGAATTTATATCGGATGAAAGTAAACAGGAATTGATACTTAAAAATTTTAACAAAAATAGTTTTTATTCTAATTCAGGTGAAGAAATATATTCTGGATTAGTGTTTTGTCCACATAGAACATGGGAATTTGGTGTTTTGAATGTTTCCAATAATATAATAAATAGAATTGGTGATCTGAGTGTGGGTACTTTTTCTGGTTCGTCAGGTGAGGATACTCAGGAATATTTGCGGCAGAGTATGTTATCTGAAGAGAACCAAGAAAAATTTATCAATGATGAAATCAGTCTTTTAGTGGCAACTAAAGCCTTTGGAATGGGAATCGATAAACCGAATATTCGATATACGTTTCATTTTAATTATCCTAGCTCAATTGAAGGTTTCTATCAAGAAGCCGGTAGAGCAGGCAGAGATGGTAAATTGGCAATTTGTTATATCCTATTTGCAGATAATGTTATTGAATCAAATATTTTAGCAAGCTTTCACAATAATTCTTTTAGAGGTACTAAAAAGGAAAAGACTATTATTTATGAATTATTGGATAGTATAACATTTCCTTCAGAAGTAAATGTATCAAAATTAAGTGGTAAAATTGCAGAAGATCATGGTCTAGATCTGAATATGAAATTGTGGCCACCGATTAATCCAACTCGTCTTTATGTTAACGAATCTTTTGGAAGAGGTTATGGGTATTTTAATATTGACAATATGGGAGTCTTTCCTGATACGCGCGTTTTCCCTTTAGTAGAATCTAATAGGGTGTTGAATATAGTTTCAGATACAATCCACGATTTATTGAATGATGGGGAAGCTATTCGTGATTGGGTAACGGAGGTGCAGCAGAGAGATGCAATTGACGGAATTGAAAGACAATTGGCGAGAATAAATTATGGAGAAAAACTAGCTCTAATTACAATTGGTTTTAGAAACATTATTATTAAAAAGATCACCGAAATATTACAGCAAAATATCACGAATGATTTTACTGAAAGGATAGTGAGTGAATCAGCAAGGTACTGTTCCACGAGTGATGATTTTTTAAAAAATTTAGTAAAGGAGTATTGGGAAGCAATAGGAAGGAATATTACAATATCACAAGAGATAAAAGACATTCTATCCACCTTATTTATCAAAATCCGTGATGAGCAGGATACATTTAAAGCTGTTTATAGATTATCCATAATTGGAGTGATAGATGACTATCAGATTGATTATAATGCAAAGACAATAGTGTTGACAGATATTACTAAAAAGACAGATGAGGAATACATTGATAAGCTTTACAAATATTTGTTGCGATATATTTCTAAAAACCGTGCGGGAAAAGTAAAAGAAGAAGTTTATAACTACAGGGGTGAGACAATAATTCAAAAATGCTTAGGATATTTGATCGATTTTGTTTACTCAGAAATTTCTAAAAAAAGAGAAGTGGCAATTTATTCAATGCGTGATGCATGTATCGAAGGCGCAGAAAAAGGGCATAAAGAATTTAGACAATATTTAGCATTATATTTTAATTCAAAGTACTACCCTGCTCTAAGAGATGATACAAATTTGGGCAAGGAGTTTTCCTTCGCACTAGTGATCGCCTATATAGATTTGACGGATGGGTTAACTGATAATCTTAAACATTTGCGTGGTGCCTGTATAAGGTTACTGAATGAAAACCCTGATAATGCAACTTTCCTTTTACTCAAAACCTTCGCACTCTTCTTGCTAGAGTTAAAAAATGAAAAATTTATAGCTGAAGCAAAGGAAAGTTTTTCGAAAGGATTTGAGTTGTTAAAAATGAATGACCAATACACAATGGACATATATATAAAAAACATCCATATCTTCAAAAGCAAAATTCTGAATTACAATCAAGACTTGGAACCCTTGCTCAATAATACGGTAGACACTCTATTAATTCATTATCACAACGATTGGTTAGAAAATTTTAATAATAAATTTATGGTGGATCATGGACGATAAACTACATATTGAACTCGTCAAATTACAAGAGGAATTGGAGAAACTTAAATCAGCAGTGGAGTATATCGAATCAGCTAAGGTCTCAGTTGAGTCAGCAGAAAAAATTATCAACTCCTCAATTGAATTGAAAAATGAATTTGAACAATTAAGTCAAATTAATTCCAAACTGTTAGAAAAAATCGATAAAGTAGATTTCCCGATTAGATTGGATAAACTTGATGCAACTGTGGCAACTATTAATCAAAACCTTAGTAACACACAGGCTCGCGTAGAATCTATTGAAAGGAATCTCAAGGATGAAATTTCTAGTAAAGTTAAAAGTGTACTTATAGAAATTGATAATAAATCAAAAGAATTTACTAGGCAATTGGTAGATTTACAAAAGTCGCAAAAGGTTGATCGGTGGATCATGATAGTTTTGTTCTTATTTGTTATTGCGGGTTGTGTTTTGGTTTATTTGAAATAGATCTATCTTTTGTTGATATGATTCTGTAAAGATGCATGTACCTCCCCGAGAAATACATTTAGTTAGATAAAAATGTATTTCCCCGACTGATGTAGGATAAGAGAGTGACTCGCGTATCACAACTCATTTATGCTTCAAGAAAAGGAGAGATTTGTAATTATCTCTCCTTTTTTTAGCGTTATAAGGTCAACTTTCTTTTATGGTCAAGGAATCTATTTCATCTTTCCCATGGTTGATGAATTGTATATCCAATTTGTGGTTAGCGTTAGTAGCTTAGAGAAATTATTGAAAACGAGATAGTCTATGCCGCTTCCGAAATAGCAAACATATCTTTCGTTACATGTTTCCAAGTTTTCCAGTTTTTAATGTCTCTAATTGTCTTACAGGTGACATCGTATTTTTCTGCAAGTTCTTTAATCGATAGTGGAGAGATGAATCTGATTTCATATACTTTCTCTTCTGTTAATTTTGAATTTTTACATGCACTCCCAACGGGCTGTCTTCCACGAATTGTTCTATCATTAACATTATCCTGAGGTGTTCCTCTCTCCAAATGGTCGGGATTAATGCACATTGTATTATCACATTTGTGTCTTACAACTTCTCCCTCGGGAATTTCTTCACACCATTTTGTAAAGATATATCTGTGTAATCTCCAATCCTTATTGTTTCTTTGCGCCCTTGGGTATTTACCATCTTTTGTTTTGTGAGATGTGCAGATCAGGCACCCGTTGTCATCTATAAAACCTGAAATCGGACGTTGATTTGCTTTACGGTTGTCTTCCGGGAAAGTAAAGACAGCTTTTAATTCATTGATGGCTTGCTCTTTTGTTTCCATGTTTACTCCTAAATTATTGTTAAATAAAGAAGTAATAAGCGTGCGGTATCAGGGGAAGTCAATAGTGGAGTTAGGTGATTTTATGGTAAATCACCCTGTCTGTTTGTGAAATCGATTTTGATGGTGTGTGTTTGTGCATTTGCACGTTTACACTTTCATCAATACACCAGTAACTCGGAACCAAGGGACCAAGATTCCCAGGAAGGGAATTAGGAAGTAAGATTGAAAGGAAGAAATCTAAGAACCTACGAATGAAAAAGGTAAAATGCCTATTCAGGTACGTTAGTACGTTCAAATACACCATCACACCAAAGTGTAAAAAAGGGCACCGGGCTATCTGTAATATTAGGTCAGATGTTTTATTCAATTGAGGCATATTGTGAGGAATTACTTTTTAGTACCAGTTACCATTAAGACAATAATTACAAATATCACAAATGCAATTACGAAGAATGGGAACAAAATTATCTTAGGAAGATCCTTCACAAACTGAACAAATTTTCCCCAAGAAGCTTTCAATTTAATTTTCAATGCGACTCTCCTGTGTATAATGAATAGATTTGTTAATGCCAGAAATAAGCTTCACGCACTCTGTGTAATCAAGAGGAAATTACTACAAAACAACCTCAATCATGCCGATTTCGATAACGACACTAACGAAAGCCTCCCATGGAGATTTACATCTCTGCATGAGGCTTTTTATTTCACAAAGTAGGAGGTGCAAAGATGGAAAGACAAAAAGCAAATGAGGTACCAACAGAATCCGGTGCAATTATCTGTCCCTGGTGTTATGGAGCAATCACTTCCACTGAGGATGAAACTAGTAAATGTCCTATATGCAACCGTGAATAACCGAGGCGGATTTAAAATTGAGATAGTCACGATGTAATCTGATACTTCTTTTAAAAGAGTAATAAATTAGAAAATAACAGAAAGGAAAGCCAGATGAGCACCGAAGAGAAAATCATCAAAAACAAAATAGGTTTATTGGAGCTATCAAATCATCTGGGGAATGTTAGTAGAGCATGTAAGATATTCTGATATTCCCGAGATAGTTTTTATCGTTTTAAGAAGTCGTAAGATGAAGGAGGAGAATCGGCCTTGTTGGAGATTAGCCGAAAGAAACCAAACCGAAAGAATCGAGTAGCAGAAGAAGTGGAAGAATCTATTAGCAAACATTTATCGATACCTTCACAAGAGTAACCCAGGTAAAGCTATATGACCGCAAGAGTGCTCTGGTAGCAGTAGATCTTCTCAATGATCGAGTCCTTCTACGATGCTCAAGGAATACCATTGCTAAGAATATTAACCGATAGAGGCACAGAATATTGCGGGGGACTGTAAATTCTACAGTGGAAACAATAAAATTGAGGGGATAGCAAATATCCAACTTACATGGAACGATTAGTACACTAAGAATATTTCCTTTACGGTAGATTAACTACCGTCTATTGCTATCCCCCTAAAATTCTTAATAATAATGAAGATCAACAGACAATGGATTCATGTCATCATCAAAATAAACACCATCTATTTCTCTAAAATCTTTGTTACCTATTGAAATAAAATGATCTATCTCTTCCTCCTTAAGATCGTCTATCTTTTCTACCACCCAATCAAAAAGTAATTTGCTTTCTTCTGCTTTTAGACGGTTATGTTCTTCGTGGCATAATCCACCACAATCCTTATATCTTTTATATGCCAAGTCAATGGCTGAACCAAGATTTTTTTTATATCTGAAATACCAATTATATAAACTTTCTAATTTCATAAATTCCTTTAACGATTGTGCATTTTCACAGATTCTATAACAATAATATTTGTTCAGCCTACGCAACCAAGTATCCATTTTTTTTATTTGATTTAAATCATCGATAATACACATATATCTTGCTATTCCGTATACCTTTTCATTAATAATAGGGGAATAAAGCCACAAATTGCTAAAACCTCTAATAACTGAATTTATTCTAAATGATATATAATCCCAATTGGAGTATTCTCCATGATAATTGTATGAAGAACAAATATGTTTACATAATAAGATGAGATTACTCTTAATATACTTTAAGGAATCTTCACTCAGTCTAATACCGTGTTCCGATTGGGTAAAACCTAGATATTGAAATCCTTCTGAGATATTACCACAAGAGGACTTATCAATATTTAGCCGCAATTTAATCTGGGATAACTCTTTTTCGATCAGTCCTTTTACTTTAGATATTTCTCCTTTGTTATTGCTCAAATAACATATATCATCAACATATCTATAATAAATACCACCATTAGTAGTTGCGTAGTCTAATAGAAATCTATCAAATGTACGAAGGTACATATTGCTTAATCCTTGTGAGATCGCAGAACCAGGAGGAACACCTATACAATTTTTCTCAGGTACAGAAAATATTTCATATTTAGATTTCTTTACCCATATCCAAGGTGTTGTTAAAAAAGAATTAATGATTTCTGTAAACTCCTGATCTCCATACGATTTTACATTATCTAGAATATATGCATGATTAAGACTTTCATAAAAATTCTTAATGTCAAGTCTCAAGAAATAAGATTTGCCCATTTTAATATTTTGTTTTATGTCTAGAGATATGGAATGAACATTATTTTTCAGTTGCGTTTTTGATAAATTATTTATGTAATTATAAATAAGTCTATCTAAAAAAATATCATTAATATTCAATCCACATACTCTTCTAATCTTACCCCTCTTTGTTGGTATTAATTTTAGTCTAAATGGGATAAATCTGTATTGGTGTTTCTGAATTAAGGAGATCGTTTGTTCTCTGTAAATCTCAAACGATTCGCTAAAGTTTTTTAACCAGTCGGGATTAATACCTTTGCTTAGTTGATTTCTTGAATTATATCTATAATTTTTAAAGGTTTTTAGATTATAATTCTTTTTTAAGTATGAAACTAAACTCTCAGTTTTGAATAAATTAGTCATTTTGTAATATAAAATTTATTAATTCGTTTTGTTAACTAAATTCAAAGAGCAACTAAGTTTTGCAATACTACTTTATTTCAACACAAATACCGCAATGTTTAAAGTGCCCGCCCGCCATTTTGTTTACTCGCCAATCTTGGCGGGTTGTGCGGGCTTTTTTTACTTGTCCGCCGGTCTTTAGTCGGATTAAAGAGGTTAGGCTGTGTACCTGATCCCACACTGTTTTGGATACCGCTAGTTATTGCAATTGAATTAACCACCTTCCCTCTCTCTGCATGTCATAGAAGTATATTTCCTTAACTGCCCTCCGTTGCGCTTCTCAAGTGACGCTGAAAGACCAACCAGGATGGTCTTTCATTCTGACATCGTAGGACTGGACAGTGTGAAGTTTCTGTTCCTTCTCCACGTCTTCGAGAGAACTGCCAATCTGCACACCAAAGATATCGCCAGGCCACGGCTCAGATAAAATGATTTTATAGACTCCATTGGTGGTGTGGACATTGACAGTGATCCCAAGATGCTCGTAGAACACCTCTGTTATCAGCTGTGGACTGTAATACTCAAGTACCGTAATCCTTGTAGGATCACCAAGCTGTTTGGTAATTTCCGCGAGATTATTCCCTGGGCGGATTGGTATGGCTTCGGGCCATAGTTTGGATGTTATAGCTTGTGCCATTTCAAACTCTTCTTGTGAGGCTGTACGAATAGGATAATTGCCACCTATTACTTTATGAAGAGTAATGGTAATTGCTGAATATTGGTTTGAGGTCTGGTGCACAGTAAATGTGTCACCTTTAGAATAGCTATATTGGTCAGGGTTATTACCATAACGTACAAGAATGTAGTATTCGCCAGCCGCAATATTGACTGTTAGGCTTTGCCCCATAGGAATATCTATGGTCTTATAAATTGGCCCCATTAACTTTACTAATGCAAGGTCCTGTGACTGATTGTCAAAAGTGATGGTGTTTGTATTATTCTGGGCACAGATAATCTGAAGATTTGCACACAGACCCAGGATTACGAATAAAGTTGTCATAAAAAGTTTAACCTGCTTCATAGGTCGTTCTCCTTTCCCGATCCTTATACTAGCCTTACACATCTATATACAGACCCCTTAACAGGGGTTTATTTCACTTACCAAACTCTTTTATTGCGAAATAATTTTCAGTAATAACAAAACCAATATTCCGGTAACTCAATTAGATACAATAATTTATCAATAATCCATCTGCGTTTGAACAGACATTTGTTCCAATAACATTGAGTTAGTCCAGTAGACTTTAAAATCAATGTTATAACTAGAGACTAAAGGTTCAGAAATCTATATCTCAATCCCGATTTTCATAAATATATATTTGTTTCTGCTTTGTCCACAAAGGTAATCGTAGGTAAGTGCATTTCAACTTAACTTAAATAATTTCAATAATCAAGAGAATCCTTCGCCAACGAACCCACCAGATCATTGCCGCGGATAACACCGGTAACATCATCTTGTCGGTTATGTCTGTTTTCGTCGTCCTTCAATAATAAATTTCTTCCTTGCACCAATAGCCAACAAACGGGCTTGTGCCGCTGTTCGGTTTTTAGTTACGTTAAACACTTTGACTTTCTGACGGCCATTGATAAATCCTGTAGCAACATATCTTTTTATATTACCATGTTCATAATACCTAACACCGGCAATTTCGCCGTCTTTCCTGGTAACCGTAGACCTATGTCCGGGAATTCTATTTGTAACAACAGTAGCAAAGATATGATTACGGTAGGCCGTAGCCGCTTTTAATGCTTTTGCCGGGGTCAAATACTTGGAGAAGGGAAACTTACGTCGTATCCGAGATTTGTTATGATATACTTGTACAAAGTATCCACTAACTTCCCCGGCTTTATTTCTGGTAACGGTTATATTAGGAATCTGTTTTATAGTTTTCATTTGACTCATGGTAATTATATATAATGATTTATTTTATTATTTGGAAGCAGAACTTAATAATTAATTAGAGTTTTTTAGAATCCCACCGATATGTTTAGTATTTTCACACTTCTAAAATTTGGGACATTATATGCGGAAATTTACTGACAGCGACATCACCTTAAGAGAAGACATCCATAAATACGAATTAACGGATCACCCGGAGTTTGAATTCACATCGTGTACAACATTCACAAAATATTTCTTTGAACCATTCGATAAGATTGGGATAGCGAATAAATTAACTTGCTCTCATCCAAAATACATAGGTATGACTCCAAGCGAGTTGGTTGATAAATGGAGTGAATCAGCCGTTGAAGGAACTCTTGTACATTCCGAAGTTGAAAAGTTCATAAAGGAAAATGCTGAACCTACTCATAATAAAAGTAAACGCGCGGTTAAGTGGATTAAGAAAAACATAATTGAAAAAGATAGATATGACATTTTCCCAGAGGTGATTATTTATTCTACAGAGCTTGCCCTTGCGGGGACTATCGATCTATTGATATATGATAGATTTACAAGTACATATAAAATTCTTGATTGGAAAACTAATAGAAAAATATACACCCAATCGTTTGAGAACAAAACTGGTAATCACAAAGCCACCGTAAATTTAATGGATTGCAATCTTATTCATTATTCCCTCCAACTCTCGCTCTACAGATATATCTTGGAAAAGCATTATGGACTTACAGTGAGTGGGACAGCTATTTCCCATCTTACAGAAGATAAAGTGAATATTTATAGAGCTGAATATCACAAAGACGAGATAGAAGAAATGCTAAAAGCCGATAGAGTCGCTCTCAAAAGAAGGGCAGAAGAAAGTCTTACTACATAATTTGCATAGATTAAGTCTTTTGCAAAAACCGAAATAACTCACTGCATAAATTATTATTCCTAATTTTTTCAAAACCCGATTACATATACAAATCTCAATTCATCTATAGAGGTACCGGGGTCGTTAATATTGCAAGCGGGCAAGCAACCAGGCACTATTTAATGATAAAGATGGTACCTTCTAAGATTCGGATGCGAGCCACCGGGGTCTTTGTATAGCATCAATAATAAGTAAATAACATTCAATAATAACCATAGCCTCACATGGAGAGTAAAATCTCTGTGTGGGGCTTTTTTTATGCCTAAAAACAGGAGATACAATAATGGAAGCACAACAAACCAAAGAACCGTTTACAGAAGCTAACACTATCATCTGTCCTTGGTGCTATGGAGTTATCATAGCGGGTAAAGATGAAAATCTTCATTGCCCGATATGCAGTCGCGAATTCACAGAGGAGGATTTAACAAATGACTAGCACAAAACATATTCAACTACTGGTATCTAAACCTTACGATTATTACCCGATACCTGTCCATGAGAGAAGGCGTATCAAAAAGTTAGTAAACAAGGCAATTCTTGAAATAGCCAACAGCTTTGACGGTCCATCAAAAATAAGCATCCACATTACCGCTAAGGGTAACGCTTAGTACTTAATCAGTAATTCAAAACAAATTAAACAGATAAACAAAAAGGAGTATTGCTATGAAAGCAACAATGGAGAAGTCCGTGCAGGTAAAGACTAATTCAATACAAGGTAAGTATCGTCCTTGGTTTTTTGATTGGTCAGGTTTTTCATTATCAGAGGTAACATTCAATTCACTTTTCTTCGAAGGAGATGATGTCGAATCGGCAATCCTAAAAGGGGAATATTCATTTGCTTATCTACGCGAGGATAAGTTAAGAACAATTGATGCCGTGGATGATGAAGGTGAACACATACCGTTTACTTCGTTAGCTGAGAAGTTTGGAATTAGTATTAAAAGCAGTAATCTGTTCAAAACTGGGAAATATTTCAGTCGTGTTTTTCGTCCAGTTAAGTACGGAGGTTTTTACAAGGGATTGGATGTATATGTTAATCGGGAGAAACATCTTACAACTAAAATTACAGACGGTATCAGCTTAGTATCTTTAGAGCTTGCGAAGTCGCTAGGATGGAAAGATGTAAAGGAGAATATGTCCGCGCAATTTACCTTATTCTATAACGACGGACTTGTAAAAGGGCATTGTGTAGTAAGTAATCTGATCAATCATGACATAGTGATCTATGGTGAGGATAACATCAAAGAAGAGATCAGTTTCACTAAGGGTGTTGAGTATGTAGCATTGGAACCGGTTAAGAAAAGCGATTCATTAAGAATGGACATTCAGTCACTTCTGAATCTTTGGAAAATGTTTGGCCCAATGCAATATCTTGAATGGGCGGATAAAGGGATACAGCAATTCAAGAAGGATTTATTTTCCGGCAATTTATCAGCTTGGCTGGATAACTTTGAAGATATTGATGTAGAGGATTATTCGCAAGAACAGTGGACACTTAGAAAAGCAATATGGCATAGGGTCGATTATACAAAATATCCGGGCTTGGTCCGATCTGCTTGGACAATGTTTAAGACTTCTCTTATGAACTACGCATGTAATGGATCTGGAGAACCCAATTTTAGAATACCAGTCCCAGGAGGGAAGCGGGGATACTTAAGAGTTGATTTGCGAGATCATGATAAAAACGGCTGCTTCACATCCTCACTAAAGGAAGACGAGGTTGAAGTAGATGAATTTGGTAACGTATGGTTTAGCCCGGATGGTCTTCCAGATACACTCTCCATACTTGGCGGAGCTGACCTTGATGATGCTTTAAACTTAATGGGAATAGAAGCCGGTCAAGCTGTTATTTATCGTAATCCTAATCAGTATGGTGAATACATAATCAGAAAGATTAAGTTTTTGTTTGATAATCAATCGGAGACAAATAAGCTAGTTGGTGAAGTTCCTCAGAAGCAGATAACAGAAGATAATAGCTCGCCCGAAAAGCATAACTCAACAGGTAATTCCTTGCTCGATAATTTCCTTGCATCACGCCCTGATTCAGAAATACACTTCAAAGATTATACTGCAATCAATTTACTAAGAACATTTACGGCTGTCTCTCAGAGCAATGCCAGTATTGGTTTCGCAAGTAATGGCGATATGCTGCTATGCTCGATAGGAATTGTTAACCCGGATTTGTTTACTGAGCTATCCGCGAAATACAAATGGAATTTAGAAAATATAATTGATGCCACGGTCAAGGACGGAAGTGACGCAAGTGACGATATGAAACAAGTCTCTGATTTTGTTAATCACATAATCGAAGCAGGGATACCTATACCCAATGCATTGAAAGCTCGTATCTCAGAGAAGAAAAGAGAGAGTGTTGTATCCGCGCAGAATCATCCTGTTGATGAATTACTCTCAGCGATTAAATATTTGATTCAAAAAGCCGATAGAGAAGTCTTGGGTGAAGGAGCAGCATCTAAAGGGAATAGAGTTCCCGGCTTAATTGATACGCTCGATATACCGGTAATGAAAATAGGTTTATCCGCAATTGAAAGCCCACTTTATGAAATGGGTATAACGCTTATGAAAGATTACAACAAAGCTATAGCCATAATGTTGGATGGTACGAAGAACTTAGAAATTGCAGAGGCTGAGTTGAAGCGCAAAGAGGGTATTGAGATTATACAAACTAAGCTGCTTTCCAAGTTGAGCAGATACACTAGCGAGGAAAGGTCTGAACTTGCGAAAGTTTTTGCGTATGAGACTTACAAAACAAACCGTGCTGTTCATGACAGTATTCTATGGATCGGAGATAAAGATGATCTTCGGGGAACAGCAGATGACACAATAGAAATGTTGAGCAATCTTGGTCTTGCAATGCACGTGAAGAGTAATGGAAGTGTAAAGAGATATAAAGAAATTAGTAATACCGCGCCCGAAATTTCCTCTATCCGTTTATGGTCTAAAGAAGAATTATCAGCAGAAGTATTTGTTGATGAGACCGAGTTGATTGTAGAAAGCGGATCGGTGTTATTGGGAGCATCGAAACTGAATCTAGGTCAGGAGTGCGAGATTACAGATGGCATATACAAAATAAATGATATAATTAATTCACGAAGTCGTAAGGACAATAACCGCTTGTTAAGAAAAAGTCTCACTGTTTATATTGCATAACCCACATGTAATTAACCGATTCCTAGGCAGGTCATTCCAATAATGCTACTTCATGCATTCACTGCAGAGACCATAGGAGCGACACATATAAATGGATTGCAGCTCCGCCGGTTTATAACTCCGTTAACGCTCCGCTTAAGACCGGCTCCGCGTGCCTCCGGCAAAGTCTAAAGAATTTTAATAACTGTATTCATCATTAAATAAGGAAATGATTATAGACAATTATTGCTATTGAATACATTATTTCCCGGTTACAGATTTGAAATCTTTATACAATTTTGTAAATGGTTGAAATACAAACAGAATAGTTCATTTCCTCCCCCATGCCAATTACTGCAAGAGACGAGAATCGAATGAAAATACTTCATGTGATTCAATCTGGACTTGATCAATTTTAGGATGCAATGGGTTAATAATATAATTAAACTCTTCCGGTATGATTTTGCTTGGCACTTTTAACACTAAGCTCGACTTCGCCGAAGCCCAATCGCTGCCGTATTGCATAGTAAGAATTTCGTTATTTATCCAGTCAAATTCCAATTTGTTTGTATCAACAAATTTTATATCGTCCGGAATTTTGATTTTAATCGAATACAATTTTACATGAGAGAAGGGAATCATTCCACTCGGAGTTCTATTTATACGAACATATTTTTCCCATGCGGCTAATGCCAAACTTTCTGAGGTGTATATGACAGGGATCCCGATATTATTCCATCTTCCCCCTAATAATCTTGCTCCTTCACCAGTTAAAAATGTCTTGAGATAAGATTCTTTTTCGATACGCCAAACAGAGAGCATTAATATACTCCATATTCAATTCTCATTAGCTCTGTTTCCACGGCTTTAGTTCCGACTTCGGTCTTTAACAAGTCTAACGGAATATTTTCTTTAAGTCCATACTGAGGAGTTTTCAGCCATTGGATGGCCTCATCTTTATCATTGAATACATCAATAGCAATATAAAATATATTGAAGACTCTATATAATCTATCACTTAGCATTAGAGGAAGTTTATCCCTTGATTCCTTATTAATTCTCGATATTGTTCTCGGGTTTACACCCAATAATTCGGCAATCTCATTATCAGATATTCCCATAAATGTTTTTAAGATTTTAATCCAATTGCCCGGTAATCCCTTAATAACCTTACTAGACATTCTGAAGTTATCGCGAGAACTTTTATTGATATGAAAGAATGAATCTATTTGTTTTGATAATACCGTTTCCATTTTTACCTCCGACAAATGACTAACCAATGATAGCCATTTGTCGTATAAGTATCAAGTGATTTTTATTGATGTCATTCGAAATTATGAGAAAAACCATGTATTATATTATCCCATAATAAGTCGATCAAAACAACAAATAAATAAGTTCTTGGTGCTTCAAGATTAGTTTTGTCAGGCTAAATGTTATTTGAGTAAAACCAGTTTTTTAGTGTCAACAAAATCACCGGCTTTAATTCTGTAAAAATATATGCCGCTGGAGTAATTTCTACCATCAAAAACAACACTATAGTTCCCCGGATATTTCTTTTCATTAACTAAAGTTGATAGTTCTCTTCCTAAGATATCATAAACAGCTATTTTTATTATTTCTGTTTTATTTACTGTATAATTAATAGTTGTTGAGGGATTAAATGGATTAGGAAAGTTTTGACTCAGATTGAAATATGATATAACTAGCTGATTAAAAACTTCATCTTCAGTTGATGTACTTTGATCAAATTCAATTCTAAATACACCATCTCCTTCTGAACCTGCATATAAGATTTTTCCATCATTTGAAATTGCTAGTGATTGACCAGCGCGAGTTCGCAATCCATCATTCATTGCATACCAGGAACTCCCTCCATCGACAGAGTGATAAACTCCTGTAAACCAATCATGTGCAAATAATTCAAGACTATTAATAGGATTCACTACTATACTTCGAATACTTGCTTCTGGATCCATTCCGCGACTTATCTGGAACCAACTCTCGCCACTGTTTGTGGATTTGTAAATCCCGCCATTTTCAATCCCTGCATAGATTGTATTATCATTTGTAGGGTCAAATGCAAAAGACATGATGCTAAAATTGCTGATCCCATTGTTTTTTTTCAACCATGAATTACCTCCATTGGTTGATTTATATACTCCTTCATTTTTCAAGCTTGCAAATACAATATCCTCATGAAGAGGACTAACTTCAACGGTTAATGCATTTTTCTTTGTATCTACAAAACTACTATTTACAGAGAACCATGTTTCACCCTTATCAAAAGATTTATAGATCCCATAACTTGATGAATCCGACACATTAAAATTATTCCCTCTATAATAAAATGATGCAAACACAACATCAGGGTTTGATTTACACCACGAAATAGATGAAACTATTCCGTAATCTCCTTCAATTATATCGGGTAACCATAATGCTTCATGCCAATTATTGCCCCCATTGGTAGATTTCATAATTGTGTAAGACATTGCCTGACCAGATACAAGCTCTTCTGGATCATTCGGGTTAATCTGAATCGCACCCCATTCACCAACATTTGCTGCTGAACCATATCCAATTCCAATCCAACTTACTCCTCCATCCATACTTTTAAAAGGTCCTACCCTATTTGTACAATAGACTAATGATGGATTGTCTCCATCGATTGTAATATCATAAATTTGAGCTCCTGTATATCCTTGACTTGAATTTACCCATGATTCACCATAATCAATTGATTTAGCAACCCCACCTCCATAATAGTTTACAAATACAATGTTGGGCTGCGTTGGATGAACTGCTACACTTATGGGTACTCCAGCGCGAATTCCTTCCATTGCTAGAGAGAACTCTTCCCAAGTTTCCCCACCGTTAAAACTTCTTAAAATATTATTAGCACAATAAAAACCGCAATCACTTGATACTGTTACATAAACTATATTTGGATCAGAAGGGCTAACGGCTAAATACATCGGGACAAAGTTGTTGCAATTCGGACGGCTGAATAATTTTATCCAAGAATTACCACAGTCGATAGATTTATAGATCGCTCCGTTATCGCAGACGTCTCCTCTATTAAAACCAAGCCATCTCCCAGTAGAAATATATAAGATATCAGGATTGGATGAATCAAAATCTAATCCCTCAATTGTCAATGCATTAGTAGATATTCCGTTATTTGCGTGAAACCAACTATTTCCTCCATCTTCACTTTTCCAGAGTCCTTCTTCCTCCACAGCCCCGCGATCCATTATTCCACTTGCCGCATAAATAACATCTGTATTTCTTGGATCAATTAGAATGATTCTTATCAATGACTCTGAATTGAGCACCTCAAACCAGTTATTTCCTCCGTTTGTTGTTTTAAATATTTTCCCAGTTACTTCATCAGTACCGTGGCTAATTTCTGAGGCGAGATAAACTATATCCGAATTAGTGGGGTCTACAGCAAAAGAACGAAATGTAATTGCTAGATCGGGAGGAATTCCATTAAGCTTTGGCGTCCAGGTTTCACCTAAATCTGTAGACTTAAAAACACCAAGATAACTTTGAGTCGCGCACCAAATAATATTCGGATTAACTGGATCAATAGTAACACAAAATACCGGAATAGCATCGCCTGATGGGCCAAATCGATTTTCATTAGTGGGGGTTAACCTTGTTGTGATACCATTATTTTTTTCATGCCATGTTAATCCACCATCATCACTTCTATGAACACCGCTCCAGACATCCGTTGTAAACATAATATTATAATCAATGGGGTGAATGCGAACATCGTAACCCATACCACCAATCGGGCCTCCAGACCTGGTCCAAAAAACATCCTGAGTTGGATTAATTATATCTGATTCAACGATAATATTATCAAATAATGTTGTACTTCCTTCAAACACTTCAAATCCAACTCTTCCCCCAAGCAAAGGATCGGTATCTGTATAATCTATAATGATATTATAATCCATATAAATTTTTATATTATTTCCTATACATTCGATAGTGTATCGATGCCATTCATTAAGCCAAATATCTGCACTCAAAGAACTAAGTTCTGAATTATATTCGATTCCAGAAATTGTTCTTGTCTTGTTTAATTGAATTTGTCCTTCGTCCAGGGGGACTAAATATCTCCCAGAGTTGCTATCTCTAAATTTTAATAGAACAGGTCCTTGAATTTTTTTTACATCTACACTAAACGTATAATCAGTCCATGAACCCCATGTCTCACCGATTTCACTATGCGCATATCCGATAGTCTGAAGAACATAATTATTGTCCTCGGAAATGATTTCACAATTATTAATTGAATTCCAAGTAAGCGATTCAGTTGTTTCAAAACTTTCTTGATATAGAACTGTTTGGGAAAGTAATGTTTGGTTGAATATGAAGAGATACACTAATATAAAAATCTTTTTGTACATACTTTTACTTCTATTTTAATAATAGTAATTTCTTTGTGTCAACAAAATCACCGGCTTGAATCCTATATAAATAAATTCCGCTTGATAGTTCATCGCATCTTAATTCCATTTCATAATTACCGGGATTCTTAAATTCATCCGTTAATAATTTTACTTTCCGTCCCAATAGATCATATATTTCTAAAAGTACATGACTTCCTTGGGGGATTGAGTATTTAATAGTAGTAGATGGATTAAAAGGATTAGGATAGTTTTGTGAAAGACTATATGAATTTTTCGAATATTCCTCATCTTGAACTGATGTAACCGGAACTGTTAACAGATTAATTGATTCTTCTTCCATTGTGATATCTGGAATATCAAATTTCTTTTCATCCGCCCATTCTTTAAAAAATCTTCTGTAAATGAGTTTTGCTTGAATCGTAACAATGGAAGAAATTGATGGTGTTCTGAAAAAATAATAAGATGTATCAGAATTAAAAGCGGCTATACGATTATCAGAAAGAATTTGTGTTGGTCTCCAACTGGGTGCGGGCGCGAGCCCGGTGAGGTTATCCATAAGAATTTTTGCAAAGCCCTTTCCTGTTAGTCCAGCATAATTTCCATCTAATATATCTCCTTCTCCACCCCAACTTGGTACAGTCTCACCATCTAGAAATGTTAGCGGAATTGAATTGTTTTCATTAGCTTCAACCAACAATATCATGTTTCTTGATGGTCTCCCGGTTGGAACATGATGACCGGTTTTATCATTATAAATTGTGACCATTACTTTTATTGAATCATTTATTTGCTCGGCATGTATATTCATTGTAACTGAATTAGATAATATTTCTGGATCTCTTGAACCAGGTTGTAAGTGAGAAGGAATTGTCAACGGGTCTCTTTCTAATCCTCCTTTCCCCGGGGCAAAATTTGTAGTAACACCGTCTGGATACATATGACAAGTTTGACATTGTATATCAAGAGAAGGATAAGGACTTGCCTGCCACTCTGGGAAACAATCATAAGCAGGTATTCCCCAAAACTTTCCTGTATGACATGGAGCGCAAAATTCACTTTTTCTTATTAATGGCAAGTAAGAATCAGGTTCATGAATATCATCATATGGGCCAAAGAACATTTGCCCGTCTTCTGGAGGTCTAAGCATTTCTATTGATAAAGTTCCAGTAGTTCCCTGACCATCACTTGGTAATGTATTATAAATCTTATGACAAAAATCACAAAAGACACCATTCTGATTTGTCCCTATTACTTCATTTGGATTTATTCCCCATGGATTATTGATCGCAGCTCCGGGGATATGACACGTTGCGCAATTCCCATTCGTTTGAGGAAAGTCAAGTTTGTAACCAACTCCGACGTTAGGAGTATTGTCTATATCTGTTCCGTTATACATTGCATAGAAAAAAGGATTTCTTGCTGATTGACCATGCGCATTGTTTCTCCATTGATTCATAAGAACATCTGCATGACAGTTTCCGCAATTAAGTTCTGATGTTGTATCAGGATCAGGAGAAAAGAATTCATAGTTAGGATTATCTTCGGAAGGTAAATGATGCAATGTAATTACAATATTACTATCACCAGGTAATGCTCGTAAATCACCATTGTAATATCCCTCAGCCCAGGCTGTTATAACCAAAGTATCGGTTGAAGAAATATTCTTGAGTACAAATCTTCCTTGAAAATCTGCTGTGGAGAAATTTGTGGTTGCTTGTACTCGTACAAGTGCGAAGGGAATATTATTTACACCATTGGTTACATATCCCGTAATTTCATTCTCTTCGGAAATGCTTAGAAAATTTAATGATAATAAAATAAAACAGGTGAAAAGATATCTTAAGCAGATATCTGTTTTTCTTGACTTGCTATCTGAAAAAATATGAAATCTAGTTTGTCTCATTCTCTTAATGAATTTAATGTGTAGTCATAATCAACGTGTAAAGATTTACGAGGGGTATAAGAGCATAAAACTTTTTAGAGAACGATTTGTACCAATAAATCCAATTCAATGTAAGTCTAATCAAAATAATTGTCAATAACGTTAAGGTATTCAAGGAGAATTACTATGTCCGAATCCACATTCATTGAAGAACTTCTTCTCGAAGCAGAAGAGAAAGAACAACGATTAACATTAGCTCACTATGATCTGATAATCGTAGAAATTACAAAGCTTCAAAATCATATCGAAGCTATATTCAAAGAAGCTGAATCCGAAATTGAGATTATCAATCAATGGGCATTGGTTAAAAACGTTAAAACCAAGGAAAAGATAGACTTCATGACTAAGAAACTTGAAGCCTATATCAGGGAAACCGGTGAAAAGACTATCGATCTTGCGCATGGTACACTTAAAATCAGAAAGAAACCGGATAAGGTAGAGATTACCGATTTGGATTCATTTCTTAAGATTGCCACTCAGAAGATGCTCACAGTTGTCCCCGAAACAGTAAAACCAAATCTTAGCGGAATCAAATCCGTAATAAAACTCTCCGGCAGAACCCCACAGGGAGTAACTGTAATAGAAGGCAAAGAAGAATTTTCACTTAAAATAAAGGAGGTGTCCAATGACACAAAGGACTAAGCTTGATCTTGAATTAAATTTACCCACTGAAATTGAATTGCTTTATGATGAATGTGTATCAGGCAAAAATCAATACGGTGATTATTTTCTATACGCCGTAAAACATAATGGTCAAGAATGGTCATATTTCCCACCAGAGCAGGTTCATCAAGGAATCAAAGACTTGCGAAGAGGAGATAAAGCAGTAATAACTAAGATGGCTGCTCAAAGAGGGAGTAAGATTGTAACATCGTATGATATCCAGACTTCGGTTAGGAAAGAGCCGGTTATAATATCTTCTGAGAAATCCAATATCCCCGAAGAACCGGCATCACTTGTTGAATCAGAACAATCAATACCCGGAGATAAGTTCTATGATACTATGCTTCAATCTTACCGGGATGCAATTAATATTCAGAAAGAATTAAACGGAATGGCTGATCCAGAACGGATAGCCATAACAATTTTCATTGCACGCAGTAAATCAAACGGATATTAAGGGAGGTTATAATGAAATTAACAAGACAGGAAATCTATTCTGAAATTACTCATCAACTAAAGGAGAAGCTTAGTTCGGGCAATATTCCTTGGCGTAAATCATGGGAAGTCGGATTACCAACAAACCTGCAAAGCAAGCGTAGATATAACGGAATTAACTTTCTAACCTTAAGCATGAATGATTTTCCATCACCCTATTATTTAACATTTCTTCAATGTAAAGAAAGAGGTGGATCAATTAACCGTGGAGAGAAAGGAAGCTGGGTTATTTATTGGGATATAAAAGAGATAACAAAAGAGACAGACTCTGAAAGTCCGAGACGAATACCGTTTATTAAAAAAAGCACAATATTTAATCTCGCGCAAACTTCTCTTTATAATACCGAAGATGAGGAATGTATTATCATTGCTTGTGAAGATATAATCGCTAGTCTTGACTCCCCTCCTATTATTAAGAACAACACAATGCGAGCCTATTATTCACCGGTAGAAGATTATATTTCTCTTCCTCCATGTTCAGCATTTGACTCAGAGACAGAATATTACTCGACTCTCATGCATGAATTAGTACATTGGACCGGTCATTCATCTAGACTCAACCGTTCCCAGCTAAATCAAGTAAGCGAGAAGCATAGCTACGAAGAACTTATCGCTGAGATTGGAAGCGCCTACTTGTGTGGTATGTGTAGAATTGCCCCGAAAACCCTAGGCAACCAAGCTGCATATATCCAAGGTTGGTTATCCCTTGTCGAGAAAGACGACAACATCTTTATGAAAGCTGCTGCCGACGCTCAGAAGGCAGTCAATTACTTATTAAATCCGCAACCCATATTGGTATAACATATAAACCTGCCGGCAGATCAACAGTTTATTCAATCAACAAATCAAAGGAGAATCTATGAAACAGATCACTTGGCGATTTTCTGAGGCTTCAGAGAAATACCCTGAGCTTAAGAACCGTAAAATAAAAGTCACAAAACCATCAGACATATTCGAGAACTTCAATTTTTGTTCGAAGGTCAGGTTAGAGAACGATTTGTAGTATTCTGGCTCAGCAGCAGTAATGAAGTTATGGGATTTGAGATTATTACTGAGGGTATATTGAATGCTTCAATAGTGCATGCAAGAGAAGTATTTCGGGGCGCGATACTTCAAAGTTGTGCCAATATCATAGTTGCTCATAATCATCCGAGTGGCAACATGGAATGTTCGACAGAAGATATTTCCCTTACAAAGAAATTAGTCGAAGCAGGAAAGATAATTGATATAGCAGTCTTTGATCATATAATTTTCGGAGATGGTACGTATACTTCTTTTGTTGAGAGAAAATTAATTTAGCATGAAGCAATTACCTTTAGTATAAGTGAACAGATAATATTTCCCCATCTGACAATTACATCATTTTACCTTGTGTTAATTTTGCAATCAACATATAAATCCTCGATAACTCCTGTATATACAATTAGTTACGACTGGTTTTCCGAATACAAGGGATGCGATACTGAAAAAAGTTACATTTTCGCTTCTATGATAATATTTAGTATATTCGACTCTTTTTAAATCTATTTTTTGTGATGGAAGGAGTTTTATGTCTGATAATGAGTTAAAACCGCAATTAGAAAATATCTTGAATTACAAAGTAGATGTAACTATGGAATACGATAAATATTTAGGAGAACATGAGGAAACATTATTTGAAATATTTGATTCAAATCAATCCATAAACTTAATAGCGCCAACTGGAAGTGGGTAGTTGTAATATCCCAAGTTATTTAATCGCCCATGAGCCATTTCGAAACCAGGATATGTATTGTGTAACAGAAACATTATTCCCCTAAGACTTAAATCATCGCGTCAACAATAATTATAGCTCTGCACCCACATTCTCAATCGGGTGATTTCTATCAGGGAGTGGAGGCTGATCTTCAGGGGAATAGATATGCCCGTTAAATGCGGACTCCCAAGTCCGCACTTCAACTAACCCGCTACTCTATTTAGTGTATCAGATCAATCTTGAATAGCTTGATTACCTTTCCCGGCTAATATCTGGAATTAGCAAACTAACACGGGATTTTCAATCAGTTACAATACTTCCATTATAACCTCCGTGGATGATAAGATATCCACAACTCTAAACGCTGAACAGGTATATTATGTCAATTATCGGATAACGATGATTCTATCAAGGCCATAACTCCAAAGCCGCTAAGCTAATAGCAGAGAAAACCATCACCAAAAACCTTCCTAAATTAAGTTGGTATTCTATTAATGAAGTAAATGGAACAGCAAACATAATATTACACTACATTCCTGGAGAATCAATGTCTCAAATAATCGACTTAATAAATTTTACAGATGAAATCAGTTCACAGATAAGTGAATTATCTTATGATCAAACAAGTTCTTACCCTAAGGAAATAAGCATTTATATCGATAATGCTACGGAGAATGAAATCCTAATCAAATCAAGCAACCCTAAAAGACTATTGTTTGGAATTAAAGAGGCTGCACAAATCCTTGGAGTCAGTTATGATTACATGCGTAATCTTCTGATTGAAGGTAGGGTTGCTTACAAGCAATTCGGTAAACGAAAAATGGTACATATTAAAGAATTAACCCGGTTATTAACAGAAGGAATTAACTAAGTATGGGTACAATTAAAAAAACAAAGTCAGGCAATTTCCAGGCTAATGCTTATGATGTTAAAGGCATCCGTCATCGTAACACATTCAAGAAGCATGTTGAGGCTCAAGCATTTATCAATAAAATTGAGGCGGTCAAGTACGATAGGAAACTTGTAGGTGCAAAGATGAAAAATGCGCGTATTACTTTTGATCAAGCGCTTGAAGATTATCTATTGACGAAAGCCAGTCTGAAACCGAAGACAATAGTTAAATACGATTTCGCAATTAGACAGTTCAGAGCTTTCCTCGCCTCATTGAAGATCGTTTACATAGATCAGTTTACAGCTGATCATGGATCACTATTGTATAAATTGCTCGTCCAAGAGAAGACCGATATAAATAATCCGCCTGAAAATCCTATAAAGGCTAAACCTAAAACGGTGAACCACTTCCTTCAGATCATCAGATCTTTCTTTAATCTCGAAGTTGAGAAGGGGCATATCGATCGAAGTCCACTTCTTCACATCAAGAGCCTTAAGGAGGCGAAGCCGAAGCCGGAATACTACACAGAGAAAGAACTCGGGAGTTTCTTTGCCCAGGAGATGCCTGAGGCTTACAGAAACGCCTTCACAGCTCTTCTACACACTGGAATGAGAATAAATGAACTGACTACCCTAACGTGGGAAGACGTGGATATGAAAAGACGATTTATTTATGTCCGATCCAAGGAAGGATTTTCCACTAAGACAGATAACTCTGAGCGAACAATTCCTATTAACGATACTCTCCAAGCCGTCATTAAAAAGATCGCTGCGGATCCAACCTCAGAAGTATATCCATTTTGTTCGATCACAGGGAATAAGCTTTCGGACAGACGATTACTCGAAGCATGCAAGGAAGTAGGGAAGTCGGCAAATATCAGAGGCAGAGTTTTCCTTCACAAATTCCGGCATACATTTGCGACCCACTTAGTGAAAAGAAGGGTTCCGATAGAAGCTGTTCAGAAGCTCCTTGGTCACGCTTCAATCCTGGAAACAATGGTCTATGCTCATGTAAGATCTGAAGACCTGCATCCAGATGTAGCGCTGTTGAATAATTTAGTGACCACCGATGGAAGGTCCGATAAAGGACCTCAACATATCGATTCGAAAGACAGTGCCCCTAAAGTTTTTGATATCCTGTCCCGCAAAGCTGCTTAGGCAGCTAATGCCTGTCGTTTCTAATTTCATCATCTCGTAATCAATTTCTAATAATTTTTAGAATTATATCAATTTATATCTTATTTTAGCCGCTTAGAATTCTCAAAAGGATTATTCCCGTATATCAAATTATCTGAGGTCTCATGACTACTAACAATCCTGCTCCAAATAACATTCAAGGCTCACCCCTTCTGTCTTCGCATGATTTATTTAGAATTGATTACGAAAGAGATGATTTATTTTTCGATGAATATCTGGTTGGCTGTGAAGATGAAATCCTTAATATTATTAATGATAAGAGCCCTAATGCTGAGAAGTTTGTTAATTTTGTTGCTGAAATGAACAGTGGAAAAACTTATTCATTAATGGATATTGGATACCGCAAAAAAATGAAGATGATTATCATTGAGCCTTTGCAAATTATAGCTCTGCAGAAGTTCAAAGAGTACCGAAAAGACCATCCGTACAAAACCAAATTGGGATTAGTACACGGTCGGCTAAACGAATCTGCCAAGGATAGTAATGTTACTGTTAGCAATATTAAGGAAATGTTAACAAAAAATACACGGGTTTTTCTATGTGTTTATGATAGTCTGAGCAAATTCTTTCATGGTAGTCTCTCTAAATTGTTCGATCCTTCAGAGTACGTTTTAGTTATTGACGAATCGCATAAGCTTGTTATAGATTACCACTATAGAAGTGAAACAATTCATTTCATCAGAGATGTTGAACCTCTATTCCGGAAAGTTATTCACTTGACTGGAACACCTGAAGGTGCAATAATTAAACAACTTTCCAGCTATTATTTCCAGAAGAGAAGCAATGATATTAATCTGATGAGTACTAATGCCAGTCAAAAAACTATAAATATTGTCCGCTATGAAGGTGATAACAGATACAGACTCCTTAACCTGTTATTAAATGATAAGAATAAAGGTTTGAAGATCATTCTGATAGATAACAAAAACAAATTACAACAAATTGCTTTTGCTTTGATCAAGAAGTTAGGGGATTCTAGTAAAGTAAAAACCCTAAATTCAGCTCTAAAGAGTACGGATGTATATATAAGAATGACAGAGAGGGAGGATATAGATCCAAGTATTGAATATTTATTCACCACTAGAGTTATTTCTGATGGAGCGAACATTAGGAACAGAGTAGCTAGTATTTACTTTGTAGATATCAATAACAACTATGTCCATGCCTGAATAGCGTTGACTTTTTTGTTAATTAATTAGTTGACTAGTAATTGATATTATTTTCTTTTTCCTTATTCTAATTGACTTATTTATTAGCCAAGTTTTCATAATTTCTTGACCTTT
>Ga0209163_1000188_pt1 | contig 150916 bp, 130 predicted proteins | sample MTBAKSrepl2MetaG_FD_187457 | JGI IMG/M metagenome (GOLD analysis project Ga0209163, IMG submission 187457) | Enrichment culture microbial communities om Arthur Kill intertidal strait, New Jersey, USA, that are MTBE-degrading - MTBE-AKS2 (Arthur... | ecosystem: Environmental > Aquatic > Marine...
GAAAAATTATTATGGCAAAAAAATTCTATCCATCAGCTAGCTGATGGATAGAATAAAACAATAGAATCGAGTATGTTTATATAACTAAATAACCAATAAAACAGTCAACCTTTTTCAGGACGATTCAAACCACGCCTTTATAAGGCTTAAAAAAAGAATTGATCAAGACTATAATAAAGACTATATTGTAGTCGGACAAAATAAAGGTGAAAAATGAAATTTAGTGAAGCAGTAAAACCAATAAGTTATCTTAAAACACACGCTTCTGAAGTTGTGAGAGATGTATCTGAAAATCAAAAAACATTAATAATCACACACAATGGAGAAGCGAAGGTAATTTTACAAGATGTCAAGGTTTATGAAAAAACACAAGAAAGTTTGGCATTATTGAAAATTCTAGCATTAAGCGGCAAAGAAATTAAGAAAGGAAATTATCGCCCTATAGAGAAGTCATTTGAAAAAGTCAGAAGTCGAATTGATTCTTTCAAACGAGGTCAAAGTGAAGTATCAAGTTAATCTAACCTTTTCTGCTGAAGAAGATTTATTCGAAATTTATCAATATATCTTTTTTAATGATTCTGTAGAAAATGCTGAAAAACTTTATTCAAAACTTCATGAAAAATGTATCGCTCTTCAAAATTATCCTTATCGTGGTCATATCCCCTCGGAATTATCCTTTCTTAGAATAGATGATTTTCTCGAAATTACATATAAACCATATCGCATAATTTATCAAATTATTGAAAAGGTAGTTTTTATACATTGCATTTTAGATGGACGTCGAGATATGCAAAAAATATTGCAAGAACGGTTAATGAGAGAATAGAGCAACGCCTTATAACAAGCAAATCAACCCGCCCGCTTCGTCAAGCGGGGAAGTTGCTTTGCTTAAGTTTTGTGACAAAGTAAGTAAGCTTTTAAAATAGTAGTAAATAAATAATAAGTTCCGCACCGCTTGTCAGCAACCTGCCTGCCGGCAGGCAGGTTTAAGCGGTGCTACAAATTCTCGGCAGTTGTGACAAAGCCGCATTGCTATTCTGGGCTTCGGCTTAGGCACTTAATAAAATTGTTCTTTGAGTTAGTGAAAAATTGAAGGAATACAAATTATTCTGACTTGTTTAATCCATTAAAAAATATTTGAAACATATTGTTATCGTTACCAAGCATACAATCTATTGATGCTTTTATAAATAAATTGTCACCATCTTCTATTTTGAGAGCATCCTGATAATTAATGTATTCGTATCCATTGTATGTTACTATCATATCAAAAAACAATCTTGTGATTCTTCCGTTTAATTCAAAGAAAGGATGAAGTGCAATTAGTTCACACATGTAATACGCTATTTTGTGAGCGAATTCTTCTTTCGGATTTTTAGAGTAATCTTTCAAATAATTTTCGGAGGCTAACTTTTTGAAAATTTCTTTTGAAGTCTGTTCTAAAAATCTAACTTGGCAAAAAGTTGTATAATCTTTCGAAATATTTACTGTTCTATATTTTCCTGCAAATTGATACAGTTTGTGAAAGGTTTTTCGTTGCAGTTCTTTAAAATAATTTTCATCAAATAATGTTGATTCTGAAAGATTCTTATGGAAGTATTCATAACCCTTTAAAAGATATTTTCTCTCTTCCTCTTCAAGAATCTTCAGATCACGAATATTAAATTTGTTGATTGGAATATTTGTTTTATTCGTAATAAATATAGTTTTTATCTTGAGTGTACTTCGTCATTAGCTTTTTACTTTAGCTTTGGATCTTTTGGAATTATTTGTCTTTTTACGAGGGATTTTGTGACCTTCAATTTTTGATGAAATTTCTACTGCTTTTTGAGCTTTATCTAAAGAAAATTTTGTTTTATTCATAATGTTCTCATTCTTTGAAAAAAAACATAGTGAAATTATTATTGAGTTTAAATTGAGAAATCGTGCCTAACCAGTGCCTCTCCGAAGGAGTCCTTCGGACAAGCGGAACGCCCCGCAAAGCCGGTGAGATGGATGATTATGGTTGTGCGCGGATTCTTAAAATAATAAGGAATCATGCAGATATATTTAGTAACTTGACATAAAAAATCATCGGGCGTTCAAGTCTGTTGTTGACCAATCTGTTATAAATTTAATAAATGGTTGAGAATGAAAGGAATATATTACACATTTATCTTGGTCCTCATGCCGTTTGCAGTTTACCCGCAATCAGATGATGATAATTTTTCTGCAAATTATTATGACGAATCCTATTCATGGAATACCGAAGTAATTATAAGTGATCCAGCAAGAGACGCCAACTTAACCGGTGGCAAGCAGTCAATAAGTGTAACCGGAAATTTGGTTTATATCGTTTGGGAAGGGGTTGTATCACCGGGCAACAGTAATGTTAACTTCCGCTCTTCAACCGACGGGGGCTTAACATGGGGAGCCATTCAGGTGTTAACCTCGGCGGCCGGGGAAACAAAAAAACCGGTAGTCGCATCAAACGATACGGATGTATTTGTTGCTTGGAAAGATACAAGGGATAATCCTGAAGGAGAAATTTATTTTAAAGTATCCCGGAATGAAGGGGACACATGGTCCTCCGATATCAGGATTACTTCATCGGCTTCTCAATCCAATCTCCCTTCAATCGATAGTGACTCGGGCAATGTCTATCTTGTTTGGGAGGAGATCATCAGTTCCCCCCTTTCGGCACAATTTTATTTAACCGCTTCTTCCAACAGAGGTATTGACTGGAGCGGCAACCAACTAATTACTGATTCAGATTTGAGTGTTGAGGAAGGAGCTCCGGTTGTTTCGGCAGATCAAGGGGGGGTAAATGTGGTTTACGGATCCGACAGACATTCGGCGGTAACCGGAGGTTATAACTGGGAACATTATTACAGAAGATCGACCAACGGCGCAATTACTTTTGAAAATCCCGTTAGACTCACAAACGATACAGACGGCGATTCGCGTTTCCCGATGGTCGCGGCATCCAACGGAAAAATTCATATTGTATGGTGGGACGATAGAGATGATAGAAGCTACACTCACAGCGGATATCCCCCAACCCCTCTTCCAACTGATAGAAACTACGAGATTTATTACATAAGATCTTTAGACAACAGTCTGCATTGGGAAAGTCTGGTAAGATTAACCGATAATGATATGTTGTCATGCAATCCTGCGGTTGCGGCAAGCGGGGATAATGTTGCCGTAGTTTGGCAGGATTACCGTAACTCAGATTCCGAGATTTATCTAAAATTTTCACCCGACGCCGGAACTTCATGGAGTGATGATTTTCGCATAACAAATAGTGCAGGCGTAGCGGAATGGCCCGGAATTGATATTGATGACAGCGGTAACATTTACTTAATGTGGGGCGAAAGCAAAACAGGAAGTTCAAATATTTATTTCGCAAAGGGAACAAAGGAAGTTACGGAAGCTGTGAGCGATAATTCATTTGATATGGCTTTTGCATTAAAGCAGAATTATCCCAATCCGTTCAACCCATTAACTACTATTGAATATGAAATCGGAAAACCGGGGTTTGTGCGGCTTACTGTTTACGACATTTTGGGGAATAATGTAGAGAGATTGGTGGATGATAATAAAAACGCCGGGAGATACCGTGTCCAATTCGACGGAAGCAAACTCGCAAGCGGTATTTATTTTTACAGGCTCAGTACCGAAAACTATATCGAAACAAAAAAATTGTTATTGATAAAATAGTATCATATGACCTAAACTATAAATAGGATTAGCCCAACCAATCTCCGCGTCGATTTGCCGGGGGTCTATTCCCGCGATAATGCAACAAGTAATAGAGTGGAGAAGGCATCGGGGAAGACTTTATAGTAATAAGTAAACAAAGAAACATATATGATCAAAGCGATCTTCTGGGATAACGACGGAATACTTGTAGACACCGAACGCCTCTACTTTGAAGCCACACTTCAGATATTAGCGAAGACGGGAGTTACATTAACAAAAGAATTATATGTTGAACACTTCTTAATAAGAGGAAAGGGAGCGTGGCATCTTGCCGAAGCGAAAGGATACGATGCCGATGCAATAAGTCAACTGCGCGAAGAACGTAACGAGTTATACGGCACAATGATAGAAGGAGGCAATCTCGCATTGGAAGGTGTGCATGACGTACTTGAAAAATTTCATGGCCGTTACTTGATGGGAGTCGTTACAAGCTCACGGAAAGATCATTTCGAGTTGATACATAAATCAACCGGACTCCTTAAGTATTTTGATTTTGTTCTGGCGAAAGGAGATTACACCAAATCGAAACCTGATCCCGAACCCTACCTTACAGCAGTAGCGAAGAGCGGTTTCGCTAAAGAAGAGTGTGTTGCCATTGAAGACTCCGAAAGGGGATTGACAGCGGCAAAGAATGCCGGGATTAAGTGTGTTGTTATACCAACCGATCTTACAAAAGGAAGTGATTTTTCAGAAGCAGATAGAGTATTATCCAATATATCTGAAATTGTAGATCTATTGGAGCAAGGGCTGTTGTAATAAAAACATGATATCAATGGCGGAAGAGAAACAAGTAAATAAAATAATGACCGGGCTTATACAGAATGCACAAGAGATAGAGCGCTCGGATACAAAACATTCACCGGGGCATTTATTGTAAAAGGGGATGAAGTATCGTTAGCCCTGACATAAAGGGTAAAAAAAGGTATTGGAATAACGGCCCTAGTTTGCTAATTTAGATCGGAGCTATTTTTCATCTCATTTACTAGGGGGGCAAAGAATGAAATACTGGCTATTATTATTACTATTGGTATTACTTACCGTTTACTGTTCCGAAAATTTCACTACATATCAAAGCAGCAGTAAAATAATCTCAAGTTTCACCATCGAAGAGCATGCGCTTAATGGAATAATCGATCAAGCGGCGAAAACTATAATTGTTAAAGTTACTCCGGATATCAACATTACGGAGCTAGTTCCCACTATCGAATACTCCGAGTACGCTTCGATCAATCTTGCTGCCGGAATGCCCGTTAATTTCACCAATCCGGTTACCGTTACCGTTACTGCTGAAGACGGATCGCAGAATGTTTACACGATTACATTCATCGTTGGCAATTATATTTTGAATTCATGTCTTCACATTGTTCATATGCAGGATTATTTTATAAACGGAACAGGAATCCGAAATAGTGAAGAAACTATAGAAGCCATACAGGTTGTTTTGAACGCAGCGAGGGATGGAAGCATTCCCGTTGTTTACGCTAAATCAATGCCTGCGTACAACAGGGATATAATCACTGAGCTTGCACCCCGATCTACCGAAATTGTTGTTGAAACTTCAAGCAACGCACTCACACTGCAGACTATCGATAATCTCAATGTTCAGAATATTGTTGTGGTGGGCATATATACGAACTTATGCGTCAGAGATATTTGCACACAACTTAGAGGGAGAGGGTACAATGTAATTCTGGTTCAAGACGCAACATCTGTAGCAAACGGTACGGATGTGGAACTGATTCAAACCACATGCGATGAACTTGAAGAGAACGGTACGGTGACTATCATTTCTTCGGACGAGGTTCTTTTCTAAGTAAGTCGCACATTTTTGTTATCGGGTTTATTAGCCGGAATTACTTCCATTTATCCTTCGAAGAACTTCAAGGTAATTAGAAGAAGGATATTGTCATTCCACGCCACGGAGACGCGGCTGTCACAGACCATTCCGTGACAAAAAGAAATTATTAATATAACGGCACTTCTATTTTATACTGCATTTTATCGGTTAGCAATCCCAATTAAATTTAGGAACTAATATTCATCTTCATTCGTTTTGAGAGAAAAAAGGAAGAAGATGAAATTGAAAATTATGTCCATTTTGAGCGCGGTATTATTGGGCGGCTGCAGTGTTGTTGGGATAAGAACCACTGAAGAGCCCAAATTCAGAGTTATTGAAAGTGACGGCGATTTTGAAGTACGCCAATACGAAGGTTACCTGGTAGCCAAAACAACAGTTGACGCCGATTACGAAGAAAGCACAAGCAAGGGTTTCAAAAGATTGGCTAATTACATATTTGGTGACAATGTAAAACAGGAATCGATATCAATGACAGCTCCCGTTATGCAGGAGAAGGAGAGTGAATCACTGGCAATGACCGCCCCCGTTATACGTGAAATGAAAGAAGGTAATTGGGAAATGAAATTTGTAATGCCTTCCGAATATACAATGGCAACACTCCCCAAACCGATTGATTCATTGGTAATACTTGATGAAGAGCCCGAAAAAAAGGTTGCGGTTACAAGATATTCCGGTTTTATGAGTGAAGAGAAATTTGAATCGAATAAAAATCGCTTGTTGAAATGGATTGATGAAAAAGGATATACACCCGTTTCGGCTCCAGTATCCGCCGGATATGATCCGCCATGGACAATACCATTCTTAAGGCGCAATGAAGTGATGGTTGAAATTAAGTAGATATTATTAGTGATAATTATTAAATTACGGAAAAACCATGCCGGATATCAATTTTATTCGAGCCGCCTTCTGCGGTTTGAATTATTGTCCGGAAGCAAACGGTCACAAATCAAAAGCAATATTTAAGGGATAGAATTTTAAATGCGCAAAGTATTACTTTTTTCAGTATTGCTTCTAGCAGGTCTTGTAGGCTCTCAGTTTCTGCCCGGATTAATCGGCCCGGCGTATAGTACAATCGGAGATATAGTCCGTGTACTTACAATGACAGCTTTATCGTTTATCATGATTCATGTAGGTTATGAATTTAATATCGACAAATCCAATCTACGCCAATATGGATGGGATTATATCATTGCATTTACAGCCGCCAGTTTTCCTTGGATATTAGTTACACTCTATTTTGTTTTCGTGCTGCTCCCCTCAGATGTATGGGGAAATTTTACTGCATGGAAAGAAACTCTTCTTGCGGGGCGTTTTGCAGCGCCTACATCGGCCGGTGTTTTGTTCTCAATGCTGGCAGCCGCCGGTTTGGGGGCCACTTGGCTTTTCCACAAAGCCCGTATACTTGCAATATTCGATGATTTGGACACAGTACTATTAATGATTCCGCTGAAGATGCTTATGGTTGGTTTGGCATGGCAGCTTGGACTGATTGTGGTAGTAATGGTAGGAATGCTTACGATCGCTTATCTATTTTTGCATAAGATACGGATCCCTATTACATGGCCTTGGGTTATCTCATATGCGGCTGTTATCGCGATACTTAGTGAAATAGCGTATCATGGCTCCACACTGATAGACGATTCAGTCCCTATTCATATAGAAGTTCTTTTACCGGCATTCGTTTTAGGCTGTATAATTGCATATCCAAAGAACAGCAAAGACGGCCACGAAGCTATCGGCACACCTTCCGAAAAGCGCGTTAGTACAATTATAGCGGCTGTGTTTATGGTACTTGTAGGGTTATCAATGCCGATGATTCTCGGCGGCGATTCCGCGGCGCAAGGAGGAACGGTGGCAGAAACGATGAAAACTACCCTGCGTGGGGGAGGTCATCCGGATGCGGAGGCGGCTGCGGCAAATATCGGTGCTTCTCAGGATATCGGCCGGATTACCGCTTCACAGCCTTCAATGAGTTGGATTCTTATCGCATTTCATGTAATCATGATTACCATACTCTCAAATATTGGTAAGATGTTCCCCGCTTTCTGTTACCGTAAAGAGGCGCATTGGCGCGAAAGGCTTGCGCTATCTATTGGAATGTGGCCCCGGGGTGAGGTTGGGGCAGGCGTTCTTATCATATCTTTGAGTTACGGTATTGGCGGGCCCATTGTTACTGTAGCGATGCTTAGTTTGGCGCTGAACTTATTACTGACCGGTGTATTTATTTACATGGTTAAGAAGTTAACCGTATCGCTGCCTGCTTATAGTAAAATTGATTAACAAGAATGTGAAGCCAATCATTGAACTGCAGTTTTCAGGAATCTTTATCTAATTCTGCCAAGCAGTTTAATGTTATTGTGAATTAGGAATAGTGAATGTTGAATATGGAGTTAATAATATGAAAAAGATTTTTCTAACTATTAGTTTAATATGCTTATACTTTTTACCGGCCAATTTATATGCCCAGTTTGGAGTAGATATTGAATTTGGTCTAATTAGCAGCGGATATAACGATGCAAGAATTCCCGGTGATACCGGAACGTTGTTTTCATTCTCGGAGGAATTGAAATCAAATGATGAGTTTTTCTATAGACTGAGGTTAAATTACAAATTCGGTGAAAGACATAATTTATCGATTCTTTATGCACCATTAACAATTGATGCCGCAGGTCGATTTGATAAGGATGTAAAATTTCAAGACGGAAATTTTTTGCCGAATACCGATATAGAAGGGACATATAAATTTAATTCCTATAGACTGACTTACCGTTATGACATTTATTTAGGGGAATCTGTAGAATTTGGATTAGGATTAACCGGAAAAATTAGAGACGCAAAAATTAGTCTGAAAGATGATTCGCAGGAAGCTGTTAAAGATGATCTTGGTTTTGTCCCATTAATAAATTTCAGGCTCTTTCTAAAACTTAACGAACATTTTGGTTTTTTATTAGCCGGAGATGCTTTGGCTGCCCCGCAAGGGAGAGCAGAGGATGTATTGGCGGCAATAACATATGAAGTATCGGAAAAAGTTAAAATAAAATTAGGTTATCGCATACTCGAAGGGGGAGCCGATAATGAAAAAGTGTATACTTTCTCATTAATAAATTATGCCTCGTTCGGAATGATTATTCAATTGTAGGTAAAACGGTAACGTATTTAATTGTTTTCAAAAACTCTCTTTTACGGTCTCAAGTACAATAGTAGTTTTAAGATTTGTTATTGACGAAAGGGGGCCGAGTTTATCTTTAAGAAATTTCGCTAGTGTTTGGTTGTTTTCGGTTCTCACTTTCATTAGATAACTATATTCACCCGCCACTTGATGCAGCTCAACAATTTCCGGGAGTTCAGCTAAACATTCGGATGAACATCTCTCGCCCGGCTTTTCATTGGTAGTAACCTGCAAATAGGCAAGTACGCCTTTGCCCGTCTTCTCGGGATTTATAACTGCTGTGTATTGTTTGATTATTTCTTTTTCTTCCAACTTTCTTATTCGCTCCAAAACAGCGGAAGGGACAATCCCGATTTGTCTCGCAATCTCAGCATTGGATGTACGCGCATTTGTTTTCAGTAAAGAAATGATCTTTTCGTCCGTTTTATCCATGGTGATGTTCCTTCATTTTAGAGATGTTTTACGATTAGTTATATGAATAATCATCGTGCCAATTATCCATTATATGGATGATCTTCACGTATTATTGAAATATTATGCCGAATGATCATAATTGCGGAAGTAAAATAATCATAAATTCACAAAAAGTCCTATGGGGGAGAAATGAAAGTAACCGCATTTAACGGAAGCCCGAGATTAAACGGCAATACGGCAAAACTGATAGATGCAATCCTTACCGGTGCTGCCGAAATCAATATGAGCACTGAGAGAATCGACCTATCAAAAATGTACATCAAACCCTGCATTGCCTGCGATAACTGCAAACGGGAAGGGGAGTGTGTGCAGAAGGATGATTTTCTTAGTCTAGTTGATAAAATGAAAGAGAGTGATGTCATTGTATTCGGCACGCCTATTTATTGGGTTGGACCTACAGCTCAGTTCAAAACTTTTTTTGATCGTTTTTACGGAGTTTATTCATCGGGAATATTTAAAGAAAAAATAATTGTGCTTGTGACTCCATTCGAATCAAAAGATGAAAAGATGCCCCGTTATACTATAGGTATGATAAAGCATTCAATGGAGTGGATAGGTATAAAGAGTTTTAAATCTTTCACTGTGCCGGGTGTTGTTAATAAAGATGATGTGATCAAATTGACAAAGGTTATGGAGAAAGCTAAAAATATAATTGGTGAATTAATTGCAGCGTATAAAGAAGCCTTATAGCTAAAATAAAAAAGGGAATGAAGTTTATGAACATTCCCTTAAATTAAAAATCTTAGGTGCACTTAAGATGCGGGGATTGTCCAGGTAGCCGTAACTTCCTGATATCCGCCGTTTGAACCGATGTATATGATCACACTATAATTTCCTGGAGCAAGGGCTCGGTCAATTGTAACATTAACAAGACTTGTTTCGGTTGTTATAGTTGCGTTTGCCCGGTCAAGGTGTTTTATACCGGTCTCATATATATTAATCCACCATTCAAGCGGAGCTTCGCCGATGTTCTTAATTTGAAATTGCAATGTTTCGTCACCTGCTGCATATTCAAGACTATTTGTTGAAACCCATAATATCGGCGGATCAGGTTGTATCATTCTTACTTCAATAACTTGTTTATCAGCCTCATTATCAACATTATCAATATTAATATAACCTGTTATGTCTGTACCGGAAGATCTTCTAGATTTATTGCCGGTATTATTTTTATTCAATCCCGGATCAGATGGAGGAGTTCCCCGGCTTACGTTGACGGTAATAACATCTTTAACCGAACCCACACTCCCGGAATATTGCGATAATGAAATCCAATAATCCTCAGTCCAGAAACTATAATTTAGCGTACCGCTGCCGACATTTTTTATATCGAAAGTCAACTCGGTTTCCGTTTCCCCGAAGTCGAGTAACAGAGGGTCCACACCAATTTGAGGAGGAATGATTGTCATAATAACTTCTACAGTTTCATGATTAAACTGATCATCAATATTTTGTATTTGGATTGTTCCTCTAATTTCCGTTCCGCTATTAATATCTCTTTTCTGTTGATTCAAAGTTGCAAAAACTTTAGATCTGTCAACATCAACATTAATATAATCGGTGCCGTCAGAAAGAGATCCCCCGGCGGGTGATACAGAAATCCAATTATCTTGTGTAGTAATATTATAATTTAATGTTCCTCCACCGGTATTTTGGACTTCAAAAGTCATTTGTGTTGTGCTAGAACCGAAATCAAGCATAAGAGGACTTACATACAGAGAAGAAGTTTGTATTGTCATTTGAACATTTACATCGGCATTCCCTCCGTTGGAAGTTACATGAATAATAGCTTCATAAACTCCAGATGGTAAATTCAATCTCTCAACGCTGGCATTTATATCAACATAATTAGCTGTATTTCCAAAAGAAGGATTAATCAGCAGCCAAGGACTAACTTCGGGTAATAGATATTCAATTGATGTGTACCAATCAAGTTGACCGCCGCCAATATTTTTAATACCGAATGAGAGCTCGTTTTGAGTCGTTCCAAAATCCAGGGATATCGGATCAATATCGAGTATAGGGCTTTCAACAAACATAATAACATCAATATCTGCATTCCCGAAATTTGAGGTAACGTGAATTATTGCTTTATATTCTCCGGCGGCCAAATAGCTTCTATCCACACTCAGAACAACTTCTGTAGTAGTTTTTGTGACGCCGTTATCCGGTGTAATTGTCAGCCAACCGGATTCTGAAATTGTCCTGGTTATTTCAGCATATCTATACTCAATGGATGTACTCCAAACAATATCTTCATTTCCCTCATTTATTAAGGTAAATGATTTTTCATTTATAGCTGCATCAAAAGTAATAACTGTTTCGGAAATTCCGATTACGGAAACAACCGGTATTTCAACCATGATTTCAATATTTTGAGATCCACCGTTCGAAGTAACTTCAATATTAGTAGTGTGAATTCCCGTTTCCAACAACTCCCTGTTCACATCAATATTTACTGTACTGGATTGATTGGGTTCGATGGAACCGCTCCCCAAATCGACGCTTACCCAATTGTCGTTTTTTACAATATTCCAGTTGAGTGTTTCGCTGCCAATATTACTAATCTCAATAGGTAAACTGGAAATTTCAAGACCGAAATCGAGTGTTACAGGGGCAGCTTCTAAAATTGGTCCAACATCTACCACTACAGAAACGTCAACCGCCGCGTTGCCTCCGTTTGATGTAAGGTCTATAGTTGAGTGGTAAGTCCCGGGGGTTAAGTCGACGGATGTATCTACAGTTACAATAATCTCATCCGTTTCGAAAGTAGTTGTACCGGTATCAACCGATATTAAAATCCAATCAGCTTGAGGAGCTGCATTCCATTGCAGAGGTTCACTGCCGCTGTTTGTAATATATAGAATGTCGCTGAAATTATTTTTATCGAAGTTAAATTCACTAGGAGTAAAAATTAATTCGGCCGGCGAATCAATATTATAATTTACAAGAACTCTGCCGCTTCCCCCGTTGGAGGAAATATTTATTTCACCTTCGTGAACACCGGGACCTAATGTAACAGCCTGGTCAACAGATACAGTAATTGTTTCTCTTTCAATTGTAGTGCTGCCGGAATCTGAAGACATTAAAAGCCATCCCACATTAGGCACGGCCTGCCAAATTAAAGTACCTCCGCCGGTATTGCCTAAAGACAGATTATCGGAGAGATGATTTTGGTTAAAATTAAATTCAAGCGGATTAAAATCCAATTCCGGCTGCTGGCCTACGGTGAGAGAAACAGGCACTGTAACATTTCCACCGTTAGATGTAATCCTGATTTCACCACTGTGGGACCCGGGATCAAGACCTGCTCTATTTACCTCAACTAAAATAGATTCATTGTTAGAAGTATTTCCGGTTACAATAGTTATAAAAATCCAAGGTTGAGATACCGATTCAATCTGCCAAATAAGTTCTCCGGTACCTATGTTTTCAATATTCAGATCCAAAGAATTAAGATTGTCTCCAAAATTCAATTCCGTTGGAGTAACGGATATCTGAGGTGCCGTATCAATACTTAAATTAATATCGATAGATGCGTTTCCGCCGTTACTTGTAAAATTTACAACCGATTGGTAATCGCCGGGGCCTAATTCAGAAATGTTCACACTAATAGCCACCTGCATCTCATATATATTCAAACCGGACTTGATGATTTTATATTTTGACAATATTGAATAAGCCGCTTCGCTGGTTACTGTACCCGAGTTCGGTTCAATCTCAACCCAGCTATCGGGGCTGGAAGCCTGCCAATTTAGAATTCCTTCGCCAGTATTATCAACGGTAACCAATTGAATTGTTTGGGTAGATGTGAAATTTAAACTAGTAGTGGAAACGGACAATACCGGTTCTTCCGATTGCTGCACACTTACCATAACAGTATCTTTTTGTATGTTCGACTCTATTTCCAGCATACCTACATTTAAACCCGGGTCAAGCAGATTTCTATCAACTAATGCATTGAATGTAGAAACTGTTCCCATTATTTTTTTATCTAAGTCTTTTAATGAAGAAATGAGCGTGGAGGGTTGAGTTGATCCTGTATCTGGGTTTGCGCTTAGCCATGGAGAAAGAGGATTAACTCGCCATCGAAGAATATTGTTACCGATATTTATAATTGAAAATGATGCTGTTGAATCTGTTTCTGTAAGGTTTGCAAAAGCCGGTGTAATAACAGGTATCGGTTTTATCTGCATTGTAATATCAACGGGGATATTTTCCGTAACGCCGACCAATCCTACGTAAACATGCCCGGAATACTCACCATCATCCAAACCTTGCCGGTTAATGATAACCTTTAGTGTGTCATACTTTCCCGGTTCTAAAATACCGATTTGCGGTATTACAGTTATCCATCCGGGGAAAATTGAAATTTCATATGAAATATCCAATGTATCTGTGTTAAAAATCGTAAATTCCATTTCATTAGTAAACAATCCGAAATCCAAATTTTCAACAGATACGTTAACTAATTCAATTTCTACCGGGGCATTTAGATTGCAGCTATTGCTTAAGATCGCAACAAATACGATAACAAGAGAAATCAACACCTGGTAAACTCTGTCCTTCATAATTCCACCGGTTTATTTGCAAATTTAAATCAATAGGTAATCAATGCCTGGTTAATGCAATCTATTAAAGCCAGTCTTAAACAATTCTGGTTATGTATGATGTAAAACTATTTTATTCATAACTCCGGTAAAAAATATACAAAACTTAAGGTTCAAATTGAATCAAAAATTTTCTTTTGTGATTTGGATTAACACGTGGTATTTATCCCTTTTGAAATATTATGAGAATAAACAGCAGTAAAAAAACAGGCCAGCTAGTTAAATCAAATGGACAAGTTGAACTTAATTCCTCCTGAATAATAATTGATTAGATAATCCGTAAAGTCATATTGTTGGTATGAAAAAATAAGATCCAGCTCCGGTGCAATTGTAAATACTGTCCTGGCACCGAAAGCTCCCTTCATTGTTTCATTTTGGTTGAAAAGAGTAAGCAGATCGGGGTTAAAGAAGTAAGCTCTCTTTCCCAAAGTTCTGTAAGCAGATAAAAGCCATTGTTTAACCGGGTAAACATCAACTGTGATAGTTCCCGATTTCAAATCTCTTCCGTCGGAAAGATGGGCATAGAATCCCTGCAGATGAAATGAAAAATTCGTGTTCAGGTAATAGTCTAATGCAGCACCTCCCTGATGAATATCCAGTGTATTTACTCCTCTTACATTAGAATAGGTGTAAGATAAACCGAGATAAAAAAGGTTGATGTTATGTTTTATGTTGATGTTGTAAATATTCATAAATTCGGAATCGGGGAATCTTTTGCCGTTACTTTTAACACCGCCGCCAACATAAGCAAAGTTACCCGAAATAATCCAAGGGAAAAAGTTTAGATATTCCCCAACAACAAACATCTGCTGGTTATAATCTAATGATGGTTGGCTGATTGTAAGATTATCATAACCAAAAACAACATAGTTGAATTTTTTTACTGTGAAAAGAAGATAGCCCGAATAAGCAATAGAAGATAAATCATTATTGTATGCCCCCGCGGTTGAATAGAATGAAGGGCATAAGTAATCACGCAGCTTGGGCTGTGCGTATAATGAAAACGCACTTATAAATACGATTAAGATAACGACTGATTTTTTCATTTTAATAAACTCATTCCTTCGTTAGCGCTTTCGTTTTTTGGAGAAACCATTAGAGCAGTAGTAAAAAATATTTTAGCATCGGATTTGTTTCCAAGATAGTAATTAGTCCACCCTAAAAAGAGGTTCAGTTCAAAATCACTTGGGAGTTCTTTAAATACTTTTTCGAATATTCTTCTGGCATTCAAATAATCTTCGGCATAAAAATAAATTTGTCCCATCCTTAAATTTGCGGTATAATTCATCGGGTCTTTATCCAATATTTGATTGTATATATCTTTAATAATGTCCCATTTACCCTGGGCGGAATAAGGATAGGTTATACCGATCAATGCTTCCGTACTGCTGCCGCTTAATCTCAGTGCTTCCTGATAATATTTAACGGAGTTTTCGTAGTCTGCAAGTAGATAATATATCCAGCCGATACGTAAATTGATAAGGTAATCCTCCTCGTTATCCCTGTATACTGCCATAATAGATGTCAGCGCTTCATTATATTCCCCTTTAACTTCATGCTCAACCGATTTACTAAACACCTTCACCTTTTTATCGGAATTGCCTTGCAGAAGAATAAATGGAAATAATAAGAATGTAAAAATAATTACCGATCGTTTCATTTCAATCCTCCGGACCAGTTATAAATTCTGCTAAGAATTTAGCATTTCTTTTTGTAAAGGAAAATGATTTTATTGAACCTTCTTTGTCAATAACCAAGGCCCCTTTTCCTTTTTCTTTATAAAATGAAAAGATTCCATTGCCATTGTTGGAAAGTTTTGATTCAACAGTAAAAAACCCAATATTATTTTCAGTCAACTTAAAACATAATTCTGATTTGGCTGAAAGTTGTTTTCCCGTCAATAAAAAGAATTCCGACACGTACCTAATAATAGGATTGGCTGTAAGCCCAACAGGGTATTCATCTTCCCATATTAGGTCCTCGATAAATCCCAAAGGCACACGAATAGCAGTCAAGTAAAAATAATATAGGGCGGAATTCTTATTGCCGATAAAATTGGAGATATAGAATACCTTTTCGTTAAGGTATAAGTAAGCGATTGAATTCCTGTCAGATTCAATATAAGTGTTGTTCATTATATCGACTTTAACAGTCCAATTTTCCGTGAACCGAAGAGTGTTAAGAGAACATTCCAGTTTAAATTCATCCCCCAGCTTGAAGTTGAAAGCGCTTTTAAGAGTTTTATGCGTTTCAATGTTTCTTACAAAAGAATTTTCACCGGGATAGCCGAAAGTTTGAAGTGAATATTTACCATTTATCTTTTCAAGAAAATGTGCGATTGGGAATTTGTAAGTCTTATCACCTATCTTATCGGTTAACTGAAATTGAAAATGGAGATGCGGAACGGGACTTCTGCCGCTGTTACCGCACTTTGCGATTATTTGACCTTTCTTAACCTCTTCCCCGTATTTCACTAATATTGAATCACGCTTCAAATGAGAAAGCGAAGAGAACAATCCTTCCCCGTGATCAATAACAATCGTATTACCCCAGTTCTGTTTTAAGTTTACTTCCCCTAGTTCGTTATCTTCAACATTCTCCATCGTGTTAACTATCTTTCCATCCAACGGAGCGGCTACAGGAGTGTTATAACATAAATGATGCGCCGGCACCGAGCCTGTATCGGAAAACTCTTTCCCGTCGTGATCCTTAATAATAAAATCATACGCCTCTTTCCAATTATCTTTATGGGTAATATTGCCGTTTATCCCTTGGGATACGAACCATTCGCCGAAAAAGGGGAGTTCCGGGAAGAGATTTTTAAATTTTTTAAAGCGCGACTGGCGGTTGCCGTGGTAATAGTAATTTTCTTCAGGAGAACCGGGTTTGAAATATAAAAGTACAAAGTCGCTTTGCTCCTGCCTGAATTTCAAACTGTACAGAATAGACAGAACAACAAAATTAAAAGGGAGTACAAGAACAGGAAGCATATATCCGGCCAGAAGTTTGTCGAAGAAACCGGTAAAAATAATTATCACAAGTGATGCAAAAGCGGTTAGCAAGAATGTTTTTCGGGATAATATGATCAGGCTTCCCCCTAAAGCGAATGAAGTCAAGATTGAATTGAAAGAAGTAAGTAATAATATTTTTTCGCCTGGGAATGGAAATATTAGATACACAAGGAAATAATTTATAGCAAATGTTATAAGGCTGTTTACAAACATAACGCGGGAAAAAAATAAAATAGCGAACATTAAAATTATACCCGATAATACACTCGATTGGAAGAGTATTAGCGAAATCGATTTAAAATACAAAAGAACTGTTTCCGGGAGCCCGTTAAGCAGTGCAATATGCTGGAAAGAAAATCCTTTGTAACCTATGGTTTCAAAATTTGATATGAAAATTAGAAAAATATATAGTGTTACTATAAAAGGTAAACTGAGACCGGGAAGATTGAAGGCAGCCGCCATGTAGTTTTCCAATACGGCGGAAATAAAAAATGTAATTAGTATAAAGACAATCAACATAAAGATAATAAATGTGTTCAGCTCAAAATAAAAAGAGACTCCGGCGCCGAACAATATACCGTTAAAACCATAGAAACCGGTACGGATTTTTTCTTTATCGAACTTCAAATAGAGCGCAGCCAGGTTGGATATAACCACACCGCACAAACCGAGTAAACCGAGTTCGGGAATAATCATAGTAGCTACAAATGCAGCCGCTCCGAACCATAGCCGGTTGCAGAAAAAAATCTGTGCATAACTGTAGAATATGGATTCCCAAAAGTAAATCATAATGAAAACTTACTAAGTTTTTTCGGAATTTTTTCGTTCTGCATCACGTATTCCAGAGTTTCGGCTTCGCGTATTACTTCAACCGTTCCGTCTTCCATTATCATTACAACGTTGGGCCTAAGTGTTATAAACTGCATCCATTGTGTAATATTATAAGCTCCCACATAAAAAATAACAATGTGGTCTCCTTTTCTTAATGTGGGTAAAACAATTTCATCTCTAATTACGTCGATATTCATACAAAGGGGGCCGTATATTGATGTATTCTCAGTAAACCCTCCGGCTTCCTGTGCCGGCGCAATTTTATGTTTGTACCAAAAACTGGTAAACAGCACATTAACGCCTGCATCAATAATTACGGCTCTTTTTCCGTCGGACAATCTTTTATTTGCCAGTATAGTACTTATCATGTAACCTGCGTCGTCTATTAATGCACGCCCTGTTTCCAATATTAATGTAGGGAGTTCATCCGGTGTAGCTTGCAGCGCAAACATTTGAGTTGTGATTGCATCGGCATATTCTTCTAATGAAGGGAGTAACTGCTCGGCCGGAAGATATTGCCCTTTCAAAGTATTGTTGGAGGGGAGCCCTCCGCCGATATCTATATATTGCAGTAATTTATTGTATTGAAGTTTTAAATCGCTTAACAAGGAGACAAGTTTGCCGGCTGCAATTTTATAAGCATCCGCAGACATCATATATGTTCCTATATGAGTGTGCAAACCTACCAGGTCTAAATTGGGATTTACCATTATTCGTTTGAGAGCTTCTTTTGCTTCGCCGTTTTCAAAATTAAAACCGAATCGGTCCCACTTGGGATAAATGCCTGTATCCATATTAACACGTATTGCAACATGGGCTTTTAAATTCATTGCGGAAGTTAGTTCAATCAGCTGGTATAATTCATCAAAGTGATCGATATGAATTTTTGCTTTATCATTTATCGCTTTTATAAGAGCTGTTTTGCTTTTATCGGGTCCGTTGAAAATAATATATTCACCCGGCACGCCCAGTTGTTTTGCCCGATCGTACTCAAATTCCGAAACAACCTCCGCCCAAGATCCTTCCTGATGAAAGACAGAACAGATTGCATTCAGATAATTTGTTTTATACGACCATGCAAACTGAATTTTAGGATACCTTGTTTTAAACACTCTCAAGGCATTACGTTGGTTCTCCCTTATCCGCTTTTCGGAAAACACAAAGAGAGGAGAGCCGAAATCATTTATCAGTTGTTTGACCGGGACGCCTTCTATCTCGGTCTTGGGGCGTGTAACCGGGGAACTGCCGAATTTATTCATGAAACCGGAATGTTGTTTTACCAGCACCGGTCTTTCATATGTTTTTTTAGCCATGACTATTTTCTCCCTTCACGCTAATTTCCTCAAATTTTTTAAGATCGGTTATCAAATCCCAAGAGTAACGAATAAATATTTTTCCTACTTGATAACCGGAAAACTTATCAACTTTTTTCCCATCAGCAAGTTGTAGAAGAGCAAAGGGCAAATTCTGCCCGGCCGCAACCGATAGATAACACCAAGCAGGGAATCGTGGATTGATTTCAATCATATAGTATTGATTCGTTTTTTTATCTTTAACAAATTCAAGCTCGGTTCCGCTTTTCCATTTAAGACGACTGATAATTTTGTCCGTAAGGTCAAGCAGCACTTTATCGTCAATAGATATACCTGCCCAGCCCTTTCCTTTATCGGTAATGTAAAGTTTTTTCATTGGAACAGCCCCTATTGTTGCACCGGTTCCGTCGCCAAGAGCGCATACGTTGTATTCCTCTCCTTGAATATATTCCTGGGCAATTACCGGGAGTCCCCACTTATTAGCAATTTTGTGAAATGCGCTTACAGCTTCATCAAAGTTGTGAACAATATGAGCGTCGTAAAAAATACCTTTAATAACAACCGGGTAGTTTAGTTCGGACGATATTTTATAAAGATCCTGCGTTGATGAAGCTAAAATATTTTTAGGGACGCTGATATCACATTCTTCACAAAAATTGAAAAGTTTGTCTTTACCGCGAAGGTTTAAATTCTCAATCGTCGGGAGAAAAGTTTTAATACCCATCTCTTTTAATTTGGGGGCAAGTTTTACAAAAGCATACAACTCGGAATCGAGTGTGGGGATAATTATGTCTATTTTTTCTTTTTCATTTATGAATTCAATTCGTTCCAATAAACTATCCAAACCGCTTGAAGGATAAGGGATCATGTAATTGCGGTTTGCAACTTGATCCATATAAGCTCCCGGTTCAAGAGAGTCATAAATTAAACCGATAATTTCTCCCTCGAATCGTCCCGAATCCTTTATTCCTCTAATGACGGGTACACCGGGGCCCGGGCTGTCGATGTTATTTAATCCTGTAATTGCAACTTTCATGATTCTTCTATTAAGTGATTTTGCTTAAGCATTCCTATGAAATCGGATAAATCGCGTTCCAAAATAGATTTGTCTACTTCGTATTCATCAAGCAAATATTCTGAGATGGTTTCCAGCGGTTCCTTGTTTTGGAGTTTATGAAATATCTTCGAGGCTATCTCGTTTAACGTGAAAGTCTCACCTGTTGTAGGGGCGAACAAAAACCCTGTTTCGCTCACCGCGAGGTTCGAAGGAATCTTAAATTTTGTCATCATCATCCCCTTTTCTTCTTTTGACGATCAAAATAAGAAAATCTTTCAAGATAATTTGACTAATTTTAATTGTTGGTGTGTTAAACATCACTTCATATGCATTCTTAATCGGGGGAGTTCCATGTTAAGCTTATGTTAATTTTTTTCTGGGCATTATTTGGGTTTTCATTTATGCATATTTTAGACTTACCGAATTTGAAATTATGTCGTTTTGAAAAATTATAAAAGTTAAAAATGAAAAGTGATAATCAAAAAGCATGGTTGGTAACTGCAACGATGGGATATGGTCATCAAAGAGCCTTATACCCGTTGCGTAATATGGCGGAAGGGGGAATTATCTCGGTTGGTTCGGACGATGCGGCTAACCGTAACGAAAAAAAATTATGGAGAAGATTACTTGGGATTTATGAATTCATATCCAGGGCTAAAAGCATACCCGGTATAGGTAAACCCATATTCAACTTACTGGATAATTTATTGAGAATCCCTTCATACTACCCGATGAGAGATTTATCGGACGCAACATTCCAAGTAGATTTGTTAGAGTCCAGCATAAAAAGAGGTCTATGTTCTGGGATGATAGAAGTTGTAAAATCAAAGGAATTGCCGATTGTAACATCTTTTTATGCCCCGGCAATTGCGGCAGATATGGCCGGGATGCATTCGGTATATTGTATCATTTGTGATGCCGATTTAAACCGGGTATGGGTTGCAAAACAACCGTGGGAAAGCAACATAACATATTTCGCTCCATGCGGTAAAGCTGCTCAAAGACTGCGCGCATATGGCGTGCCGGATGAAAGAATATTTATTACGGGTTTCCCTTTACCTTTGGAATTAATAGGCGATGGTAGCTTATCAATACTCAAAGCCGACTTAGGTAAACGTTTAAAACAATTGGATCCCAGCAATGAATTTTGGGTAAGGCACGGAAAAAACGTTGAATATTTTCTTGGCAGAGAAAACTGTGAAATAAAAGAAGAGCGGAAGTTAACAATTACTTATGCAGTTGGAGGAGCGGGAGCGCAAAAAGAAATTGGCAGACGGATTGCCAACAGCCTTAAAATAAAAATTCTTGAAAACAAAGTGAAGTTGAACCTTATAGCCGGAACAAAAAATGATGTTAAAGAATATTTCGAGATCGTAAAAAGTGAAATTACAGATGATGACTCAAAAATTGAAATAATCTATTCTGCGAACATGGATGAATATTTTAAACTCTTCAATTCCATATTAAGAAATACTGATATTTTATGGACTAAACCCAGCGAGCTTACATTTTATGCGGCTCTTGGAATACCTATAATAATGAGCCCGACCATTGGGTCGCAAGAAAAATTCAACAGGAAATATCTTGTAGAATTACAAGCCGGTATAAAACAAGTTAACCCGGATTATACAGACCAATGGCTTTTCGATTGGTTAAAAAAAGGAAGGCTGGCCGAATTCGCTTGGAACGGATTTCTAAAGGTAAGAAAATTAGGTACGTATAAGATCCTGGAAGTATTGGAAACAGGGAAATTAAAAAAGGATAACTCTCCCGTAATAAGGTAAAACTAATGACACCTGCAAAAAAAATTCTATTTATATATCTTAAAACGGGGGGAGGGCATCTTGCTCCGGCAAAATCACTTTCTAATTTCTATTTGAAGAACAACAAAAATGTTCAGCCGATTCTTGTTGATGGTCTTGAACAAAGCGGCAGATTCGCTAAATATATAATAGAAGACGGATATCGTATTTTGCAGAGTAAATCAAAGTGGATTTATGAATACATCTATGCGCTGCATAAAATAAAATTTATTGCGCATCTAAGTTCTTTTCTTGTTTCACTATTTATGAAAAAATATCTCGCGGATATTATCTCGAGGGAAAATCCCGATAAGATAGTTTTATTCCATTTCTTTTGTATTAAACCTGTTTACAAAATTATCAGAAACAACAAACTCGGCATACCTGTTGTTACCGTAGTAACCGATCCATATATAGCTCACCCTTTGTGGATTTTAAGAAAAGATCAAGAATTCGTTTTGTTCAGTGAAAAATTAAAAAACCATTTTGTAAAAAACGGAATTAAAGAAAGTTGTATAAAAGTGTTCCCTTTTATTTTGGATGAAAAATTTTCCTCCCCTGCTTCTCCGGATAAAATAGACACATATAAAAAGGAGTTGGGTTTCACAAAAGACAAAGTTTTATTGATTTTAGGAGGGGGTGACGGAATCCCAGGCGGGCTGAATATAGTTAAGAAAATAATGAAAATGGAGGGAGTTTTTGAAACAGCAATAGTATGCGGGAAAAATGTGGAGCTATTTGAAGAAGTAAAAAAATTAAAAGAAGAAAAAAAATTTGATAACTTAAAAGTGTACGGCTTTATCGATTTTGTTTATGAGCTTATCAACCTATCCGATCTGGTGATTTCCAAATGCGGAGCTTCTACATTTATGGAAATTCTAATCTCCAACAAAATACCGGTTGTAAATAACTACTTATGGGAACAGGAAAAAGGGAATGTTGATTTTATTATTGAAAACAATCTAGGTATTTATGAACCGAAAGTTAAAAAGATGCGTAAAAAAATAGGTAAAATGTTGTGTGACGAATCATTAATAAATTATTATAAAAATAATATTCGTAACATGTCTCTTCGCAATGGACTCCCCGAGGTTGCGGAATACCTAATTAAGTAAAATTATGAAGTGAAAAGTCTCTTGATTACTCTACATTTATTCATCGCAATACAATAATATTAAGAAGCAATAAGTAACTCGAAAATCATTTCTCCCCGATAGATGGCAATTTGTAAAGGATTAACAAAGGTAAAAACCAGAATATTAATCCAAGTGTAAACCAAGTCTCGGTTTCTCGCCTCTTTCTCTTTGCCAATAATGAACAAGACATTGCGGAAACAAAACTTACCATAGCAACCACTAAATTTTCCATTTATCTCTCCCTATTTTTCCCAAAATTATTAAACGAATATTACTAAGCAGTTAACAGATTGTTAAGTTATTGTTAAGAATTTAAGACATAGGAAATTGGAAAAATTTGAATAAAAATAAATAACCCCGCAATAGGTCAGCGGGGCTTTCAAGAGGGGAGTCCAACCCAATAATATGAGTAGTGATTATCAGTCTTCATCAATAAGGAGTTCTTTAAAAATTCTTGTTGCTCTTCGCGAGCAGAAGATTATTGTAGTAAACAGTACCATAATGATATACAACTCTTCCATTTTATCCTCGATAATCATTTGATTTAGTTTATTATCGTACAAAGCGATGGAAAATTTAGCTCAGCTACTGGATAATTCATGTTATTAGTATTTAACATTTTTATTAATGTATATGGGTGTAAAATTAAGTAATTTCGAGGCCTAAGTTTATCTTAGCTCTGAAGCATAAAAAGCAATTTTTGGTTAACAATGCAAATTTTACTACTTATTAAATTATTGAAAGAGAAGAAATGCGAAAAGTAATAGGTTTACTTGGCGGTATCGGATACCAATCAACTGCAGAATATTATAATCGGATAATGATAAAATATTCTGAGAAGTTCGTCGATATGAATTATCCCGAAATTGCAATTTATAGTCTTTCTCATCAACCATTTAAAAAGTATGAAGATAATCGGCAGACGGATAAATATGTCGAATATATTTTATATGGTATAGAAAAACTATTGTTATCTAAAGCAGATTTTATAGCCATGGCAGCAAACTCACCACATTCTGTAATAGACCGAATAAGGGAAAAAGTAAATATCCCGGTTATAAGTGCGCTCGATTCGGCCGCTAACGAGGCTTTGCGAATAGGATTTAAAAAAGCTCTGTTAATGGGAATAAAGTACACGATGCAATCGGCATTTTATAAGAATAGATTTGCAGAGGATAATATCGAATTGATTTCTCCATCGTTGGAAGATCAGGATTTTATACATCACATAATTTATGATGAACTTCTAAAAGGAATCGTTGCAGATTCATCGAGAGATGAATTAATTACGCTCATCGATAAATACCCGGTTGATGGTGTTGTTTTGGGATGTATGAAACTTCCCATTCTCCTAAAAAACGGAATATCGCATATCAAATTTGTAGATACACTTGATTTACATACAACGGATATTTTAAATTACGCTTTAGGACTTTGATCTAATCGTGAACAATTTTAGAAAGAATTGTCTATCTTGCTAATCAAATCTTAAAATAACGGATCAAGGATGAAGATTTGCTTTACACTAATTACCTTTGCGGTTATCTCCTATTATTCAAATGCTCAAGAAATTCAGTTTACTTCAGGGAACAATTCATGGAACCCCGACACACTCGGCAATCAGCGTGCGGTTGTTGTTTTTAACGGAACAGGCAGCGGTGTTTTTGTTAAAATTCCTTGGCGAAGAAGAGATCTAAATCCTCAGGATAAAAGAGTTATTGTTGTTGACGCTCAAACTGGTCGGAAAATTGATAATGTTAATGTTTTGAAAATTAACCGGGAGTTTGGTGAAATACTTTTTGAACCTACCTCCGGCAGCGGTAATTATTATGTATATTATATGCCAAATATAAATGAAGGACGAAGCAACTATCCCAACCATGTCTACCTAAAACCGGAAGAAATTTATTCACGTTTTTGGCTTAACAAAATTAATTTATTTGCTCTTAATCCCAATGCTTACGTAAGAGAGATACAATCGATTAATGAGTTCAACAATTTCTCGCCTATGGAGTTAATCGCCACCGAAAACGAGGTGCGAAATTTGAAAAATGAATACAAAGAGTCTTCGTTCATTGTTTTCCCCGAAGATAGAATGTTTCCCATCAAGATGAATGAAGATCTCCCTTACCGATGGATTGAAATGGGGCCTTCCAACATTTTCCGGGGAGAAGGGAGTAAAGGAGAATATTTCACATTTCAATTAGGTGTTTATGCACAAAGAAAATTAAGCAACCTGAAAATTGTCTTCACCGATCTTCGCTCTTTAACGGGGGATACAATTCCTAATGACCTCATCGAATGCATTAACACCGGTGGTATAAATTACAAAGGAGAAGCGTTTACCAAAAAGGTGGATGTAGAAAACGGTAAAATTCAAGCGATGTGGTGCGGTATTAATATCCCTGCTGATATTGAAGAAGGAACCTACACAGGTAAAGCAATTGTATTTGCAGTGGGAACAGAGAGGAAAGAAATAGACATACTGCTTAAGGTTACCGATCAGGTCTCAGAAGATGGGGGTGCAAATGAGCCCTGGAAACAAACACGACTTAAATGGCTGAATTCTACAATCGCGCAGGAAGAAACCGTTATAGCTCCGTATGTCCCGATTATAGTTGCCGGGAAAGATATCACATTACTTGGCAGGAGGCTGCGCCTTGGTAACAACGGACTCCCGCAGCAAATTGAATCTTACTTTACTGAAGAAATGACAGGCTATAACCTAGAGCCAAAAAACATTTTATCGGCCCCAATGGAATTGATAGGATTAACACCCGACGGTGAAATTAAATGGGTGAACCAGGGCATTAATTTTGTCTCTAAAACCGACGGTAAAGTTTCTTGGGAAGCTTTCAACTCCTCGGATAAGTTGTCCATGGACATTAAAGCGTCTATTGAATTTGATGGATTTGTAGCTTATCAAATTAAAATAACATCTCTTGATGATATTGAATTACAAGATATCCGCTTAAAGATACCTTATAATATAAGTTCATCCCGTTACATAATGGGGCTTGGGTTAAAAGGGGGTTTAAGGCCTGCTGCATATGAATGGAAATGGGATGTCGCTTTAAAAAACCAGGACGGGGCATGGATTGGTGATATCAATGCCGGGCTCCAATATTCGTTGCGCGATAATAATTATTTGCGTCCACTCAATACGAATTTTTATCTTCAAAAACCTTTATTGCTTCCAAAATCATGGGGAAATGAAGGTAAAGGGGGAATATCAATTTCCGAGGCAGGTGAATCGGTTTTGGTTAATTGCTACAGCGGAACCAGAACTCTGAAAAAGGGGGAAGTCCTTTTTTATAATTTCAATTTATTGATTACTCCTTTTCACACAATTAATACAAACTCTCAATGGGAAGATAGGTATTATCATAAATACAGTCCGGTAGATACTGTAAAAGAAAAGGGGGCAACAATAATCAATATTCATCACGCTAATGAAATAAATCCGTATATAAATTATCCTTTTATTGCGCATCAAAAAATGAAAGAATACATCGATGAAGCTCATGCAAAAGGAATGAAAGTGAAAATTTATAACACCATCAGAGAACTCTCAAACAGAGCATATGAGCTTTTCCCACTGAGAAGTTTAATAGAGGAAATATTTACGCCCGGGAACGGCGGTGGGTTCTCATGGCTGCAGGAACATTTGGGAAATAATTACATACCCGCATGGTTTGTTCCTTCTCTTAAAGATGCGGCAATCATAAATAGCGGGATGAGCAGGTGGCATAATTACTATGTGGAAGGTTTAAACTGGTTGGTTAAAAATGTAGGCATAGACGGCTTGTATATTGACGATGTTGCATTCGACAGAACAACCATGAAACGTGTTAAACGTGTCCTTACAAAAGACGGCCATCCCGGCATAATCGATCTTCATTCAGCAAATCAATACAACGAACGGGATGGTTACATTAACAGTGCGATGCTTTACCTGGAACACTTCCCGTATCTTAACCGTCTCTGGTTCGGCGAGTACTTCGATTATGAAAATAACTCCCCCGAATTTTTCTTAATCGAAATAAGCGGAATTCCTTTCGGCTTAATGGGAGAAATGCTTGAGAAAGGAGGCAATCCTTGGCGCGGTATGTTGTACGGTATGACAAACAGAATGCCCTGGACAGAGAACAGCGACCCGCGTCCCATCTGGAAAGTTTGGGATGATTTTGGAATGATAGGGAGCGAGATGATCGGTTATTGGGTGAGTGATTGTCCGGTAACTACTAACAATGAAAAAGTTTTAGCTACTGTTTATAAAAAGCGTGGTAAGTGTCTGGTTTCAATTGCTAGTTGGGCGGATTCCGATGTTAATGTGAAATTAAATATCGATTGGTCTCTGCTTGGCATTAATCCCGAGACTGCACGAATAGAGGCACCTTTTATTAGAGATTTTCAACAGGCCCAAACCTTTTCCATTAATGATAATATAATGGTAGAAAAAGAGAAGGGGTGGTTATTGCTAATTAAATAAAACCATTATAAGTAGAATGAATTTTCTTTTGGGAATTATTGGTAAACTAAGTCTATTAGAATAATAGTGTGATTATTACTCTTCCTTTTTTATGTGGATTTCCATTCAAATTTAAAAACAATCGGATTTTAATTTTATTGACAAGATGAGAATATTTTTTGTATATTTCCTACGTTTCAAATATTTCAAACAATCAAAATGCTATCATGACTGAAAAAGATAAGCTTGAAAAAGAATTTGTTATGAATTTCGGATACGCTTATAAAGCTTTCGGCCTCAGTAAACTGATGGGGCATGTGGTTGCTCTTCTTCTATCTTCTTCCAAACCGATTTCTCTTGAAGAAATTGCCCAGCGCTTAAATAGAAGCAAAGGTCCTATCAGTCAAATTACACGAAGATTAAGAGACAACAACCTGATACGCCGCGTTTGGCAGCCGACAAGCAGAAAAGATTATTATGAAATTCAACCAGAAATATTCGAAAATGCGTTCAGAAACAACATAGAACTAAATCGTAACAACAGGAGAATAGCAAAACAGTTTCAATCGGAGATTAAAAATAGAAATATTGAGAGTGCCGATGTTCTCCAGGCTAGGTTAGTTGAGATGGAAAAGTTTTATGAGTTGATGGATAAACATTACCGAAATTTCCTTGACGAGTGGGAAGTCAAAAGAGAGGAGATTTACTCTAAGTAAAAAAAATATGAGTGTGAAAGCACGTTATTTTACGCACTTAACGTTTTATAAATTTCAAACGTTGCAAATATTAGGGAGGAGTCTAAAATGAAAAGACTTGAAAATAGAGTTGCGATAATTACCGGGGGCGCTCAGGGAATTGGAAAATCCACAGTTGAAAAATTCCTTGCCGAAGGAGCAAAAGTGGCTATTTGGGATATCGATGAAAACAAAGGGAATGAATTCAGCGGTAAATTAAAAGAGGACGGATTTGATGTCGAATTCTTCAAAGTGAATGTGGGCGATATGAACGATGTGAAAAACGCTGTCGATAAAGTTGTAGAAAAGTTCGGTACTGTTGATATTCTTATCAATAATGCCGGAATAACACGCGATTCAACCTTAAAAAAGATGACACAAGAACAGTGGGATCAGGTAATAAATGTAAATCTTACAGGCGTATTCAATTGTACTCAAACTGCCGCTGTGGTGATGGTGGAAAAGGGATACGGTAAAATCATTAACGCTTCATCAGTGGTTGGGTTATATGGTAACTTCGGGCAAACTAATTATGTTGCTTCTAAAGCCGGGGTTATCGGGATGACAAAAGTCTGGGCTAAAGAACTTGGGCGAAAAGGAATTAATGTAAACGCTGTTGCCCCCGGATTTATTGCAACCGAAATGGTTAAAGCTATGCCTGAAAAAGTTATCACAATGATGGAAGAAAAGACTCCGCTGGGAAGATTAGGCAAACCGGAAGACATTGCCAACGCTTTTCTTTTCCTTGCAAGTGAAGAAGCATCATTCATTAACGGTGCTACTTTGAGCGTTGACGGCGGTATTGTAATCTAATTTTAAGGACCTAAATGAGAAATGCTGTAATACATTCAACCGGGACTTATGTGCCTGAACGTGTGATTAAAAATGAATATTTCGATGAATTACTTAACGAAAAAGTAAGTGATTGGCTGGAAAAGCATGTGCAGATTTTCGAACGAAGATGGTGCGCAGAAGATCAATCAACAGCCGACCTGGCTATTGAAGCGGCACAACTTGCAATGAAGCGTGGAGGAGTGTTACCTGAAGATGTTGACTTGCTGATTGTTGCGACCGACACTCCGGAATTTATTTCCCCTTCTACTGCATCCAAAGTGCAATACAAATTAGGACTAATAAACTCAGGTACTTTCGATATCAATTCAGCATGTGCAGGTTATGTGACAGGTGTTGATACTGCAGTCAAATTTATTAAAGCGGATGGAAATTACAACACGGTTATGGTTATTGGCGTTTATGCGATGAGCAAGTATTTGAACATGATGGATAAAAAGACGGTCAACTTGTTTGCAGACGGTGCCGGGTGCGTAATTCTAAAATCAAAAGAGACTAATGACGAAGGATATTTAGCAAGTAAACTTATCACTAAAGGTGAGTATTACGATTATATGGGGATCTACGCCGGCGGTACTTATAAAATGATAGATGAAAAAGTCTTGGCAGAGAAAGAAAATTTATTGGTCATCGCGAAAAAATTCCCGCCCGAAGTAAATCCTCAAATGTGGTCGAGCATTGCAAAAGAATTGAGCGATAAAACGAAAATTGAATTGGACAATGTGAAGATGTTCTTCTTCACACAAATCAACATAAACAGTATATCCGAAACGATGGAGATGTTGAATCAGCCGATGGAAAAAGCGCAGACAAGTATGCACTATTACGGTTACACCGGTTCGGCATGCATCCCGTTGGCTATAGAAGACGCAGTAAAAGAAGGTAAACTGAAACGCGGTGACGTTTTCTTTATGATCGGATCAGGCGGCGGTTTGTCATTCGCCGGCGCAGCTTTTAGATATTGAGTGTGATAAACCGTTAAAACGGTTTCACTATCAATTTTTATTCCAATCCCCATGGTTAAAGCCATGGGTTAAATGGACTTGCGAATTTTCAATATTGATTAGCCCACGGCTTCAGCCGTGGGTATAGGAATGAAAGAAGTAGTCAAACGGTTTTAACCGTTTACTAACAATTAACTAGCATGGATAATATATGGCAACTGAAGCACAAGTAATCGGGACATGGGTATTGATACTCGCCTACGCAGCGGTAATTCTTTACTTTGTAGTTAGAGGCGCACTTAAAACAAAAAGTATGTCCGACTATGCAGTTGGGAATATTAATTTCTCTCCTGTGTCGGTGGGACTATCACTCGCTGCATCAATGACCAGCGCAGCTACGTTTGTTATCAATCCCGGATTTATTGCACACTACGGGCTGGCAGGTTTTATATCATTCGGTATAGTTTTTCCACTCGGTTCCCTTATCTCACTGGTTGTGCTAACAAAAAGTTTTCAGAAATACGGGCAAACGGTTAAAGCTCTTACACTTGCTCAATGGATTGGCAAACGTTACGAAAGCAAAGGTTATTCACTATTCGTTGCGGTTCTTTCTTTATTGTTGATAACTTTTATAGTATTGATTGTTGTTGCACTCACAAAAGTTTTATCAAAATCACTCAACGTAGATGAATTTTACATTTTGATGGGGGTGGTAATTTTCGTGTTCGGTTACATGATGTTCGGCGGGGCGAACTCAATGGTTTATACTAATACAGTACAAGCCGGCATTATGATTGTAGTTGCGGTTATTCTTTTGACATCAGGTTATGATCATTTTAGTAATGGCGTGGCGGCATTCTTCGATAAACTTACGGCAATTAACCCGGATTTAACAAAGATCACAAATGAGAATTCCCCATTATTCAGAGATTTATTCGAAATAATTATTGTTCAATTTATTATCGGTATTGCAGTTGTTTGTCAACCGCATATCATTGCAAAGTCTTTATTGTTGAAGAGTGAAAAGGATGTAAATAAATTTTTGGTGGTTTCAGTAGTAGTTGAAATCCTTTTCTTTTTAGTAGTCTTCGCAGGTTTGTATGCACGGTTAACTTTTCCGGATCTTTCGATAGATGGAGTTGCATTGAAAAACGACGGTATAATTCCCGCATATGTAGTTAAAATTTTTGCAGGGGGAAATCTTGCCGTGGCTGTCGGTCTGCTGGTGGTGATGGGTTTGATCTCAGCTGGATTATCCACATTGGAAGGACTGATTCAATCGGTATCATCATCAATCACTACCGACATTATTAAGCCTTTGTTCGGTGAAAAAATTAAAAGCGACAGGCAATACATTATCATCAACAGAATTACAATCGGGTTACTTGCTATTGTTACTGCTATAATTTCATGGGATCAAATTATAAACCCGAAATTGAGTGTCGGCATTTTGGCACAGAACGGAGTATATGCCTTCTTTTCAGCCGCATTCGTGCCTATACTCTTCGGAATATTCTTAAAAGACGTCAAATTAAAAGCACCATTAATTGCGACTATCACCGCCATCGTAACACATTTCACTATTTATTATATACTTCCTCTCTTCGTTAGTGAACTCGGCTGGACTTTCGGATGGTTTACAAAATACCTAACAGGTGTAGTGAGAAATCCGGCAATTGCTTCTGCATGCGCAATTGTTGTCTCAACTTCCATCGGGTTGCTTGTACATTTTTATCAGAAAAATAAAACACGGGAAAATTAATATGAACGTGTATGATTGGTTTGAAAAGTGGGCTCTTTATTCACCCGAAAAAATTGCGGTTAAAGAATATGAAACCGGGCACACTTATACATACAAACAAGTAAATAATCTTTCCAACTTCTTATCATCATATTTTCAGAATGAATATAAGTTGAGCAAAGGTGATCATGTTGCTGTGCTGGCCGAAAATTGTTTGGAATATATTGTTCTTTTCGGAGTTGCGCAAAAGCTGGGCATTACATTAGTCCCTTTGAATTATAGATTGACTTCGAAAGAACTCGATTACGTTGTCTCAAACTCGGAAGCAAAACTGATTATCACAGAAGAAAAATTTCACGAGAAAGTTGCAGTCCTCGATATTTATAAACAGATTGAACACAAGTTGACTTTCCCGGAATTGAGGCAGTTACTAAAAGTCGGCGCCGAAACAGAAAATCATTTTCAACATCTTCAGTTGGAAGAGGATCTTCCGATATTCATAATTTATACTTCAGGTACAACGGCTTTCCCGAAAGGAGCGCTTTACACTCACAAGATGCTTTTCTGGAACAGCATCAACACGGCAATTCGTTTGGCAATTACATCCGAAGACAGAACCTTGCGTGTTACTCCTCCATTCCATACCGGGAGCTGGAATGTGTTATTCGCAACTTTCATGCTACACGGGGCACACGTAGTTATCATGAAAAGCTTTGATGCCGACACAGCGTTGAAAGTTTTGGAAGAAGAAAAATGCACACTCTGGTGGGCGGTTCCCACAATGCTGAAGATGATGAGTGATTCCGAATTGTTCGAAAAAGTTGAGTTGAAAAATTTACGCTACTTCGTAGTCGGCGGTGAAGCAATGCCGATTCCATTAATAGATAAATGGCATAACAAAGGTGTTCTCATCAGGCAGGGCTACGGTCTTACCGAAGTTGGTCCTAACGTAACATCGCTTAATCACACCGACGCAAAACGCAAACAGGGCTCAATCGGTACGCCGAACTTCTTTTATGAAATTAAACTGATTGACATGGAAGGAAGAGAAGTAAAAGGTGAAGGAACCGGAGAACTTGCATTGAAAGGCCCTACCGTTACTCCCGGTTACTGGAAAAATGATGAGGCGACAAAAGAGACTATTCGCGACGGCTGGTTCTTTACCGGGGACGTTGTAAAACGTGATGCGGAAGGTTTCTTATTCGTTGTTGATAGAATAAAAAATATGTACATATCCGGCGGTGAGAATGTTTATCCCGCCGAAGTTGAATATGTACTTCGCAAGCACCCTGCAATTGAAGCAGTGGCTATTATAGGAGTGCCGGACGAAAAATGGGGAGAAACAGGTAAAGCATTCATAGTGAAAAAACAAGAGGCCGAAGTTTCTGCAGAGGAGATCACAACATACTGCATTGAAAAATTGGCAAAATACAAAGTGCCGAAACAAATAGAATTTATTGAAGCATTGCCTGTCAACAACGCGGGCAAGATTGATAGAAAGAAATTAAAATCAGAAACAAAATAAGAAATGCAAAAAAGTAATGACATAAATATCGGAATTGTGGGCACGGGAGTTTATTTGCCCGACACTAAAATTTCCGCCGAAAAGATAGCAGCGCAAACAAACGGAGTATGGGACGCCGAAGCTGTGAAGAATAAGCTTGGAATAATTGAGAAAACAATTCCGGGTAAAAATGACGGTACACAAGAGATGGGCGTTCGGGCGTCTCGTGATGTGTTGAAAACTACCGGTGTCGATCCGCTTGAAATAGATTTGATAATAAACATCGGGGAAGAGTGGAAAGAATATCCCCTTACAACTTCGGGCATTTATTTACAGGGACAGATCGGCGCGAAGAACGCATGGGCGATTGATGTTCAGCAAAGATGCTGCACAACTATCTCCGCTATGAAAATGGCAAAAGATATGATGGCAGCCGATGAAGAAATAAACACAGTGTTGATAGCAGGAGGTTACCGCAACGGCGACTTTGTCGATTATTCAGACAAAAATATGTCGATGATGTACAACCTAGGCGCAGGCGGCGGAGCGATCATATTAAAAAAGAATTACGGTAAAAATCTTTTACTCGGATCGCATGTAATAACGGACGGCAGTCTCGCGCGCGATGTGGGCGTTAAATACGGCGGAACAGTAAATCCGATTTCTTGTGATAATGTAGACAAAGCTTACAAATCATTAACGATGTTCAACCCGGAGCATATGAAGAACAGGTTAAATGAAGTATCTATGGAAAATTGGATGGTATGCATCGACAAAGCTTTTCAAAAAAGCGGAATCGATAAAAGTAAGCTAGGTTATTTGGCCGTGCTTCATTTCAAATATTCTATGTATGAGCATATGCTAGGTTTACTTGGTTTGACAAAAGAGCAATCTATTTATTTAAACAATATCGGCCATGTTGGTCAGATTGATCAGATTATTTCGTTACACATGGCGGTTGAACAAAATAAAATTAAAAACGGAACTGTAATAGCAATGGTAGCTGCGGGCATTGGTTATGCATGGGCGGCTAATGTTATTACATGGGGAAATTAAAATACACAAACACACAACCAACAGGAGGAACAAATGAAACGTATACTTTCTTTAATACTGATTTCCGGTTTAATGATCGGATTTGCTGCATGCAGCAGCAGCGACGACAACCCGACTAACGGCGATGACGATACACCTGCATGGGTAGGTACATGGCTTAGTACAGGCGCAGATGTTGCACCTTTATTAGTAGCTGTATTTAACTATGATAGTGTTAAAGTCACGATGAATGCGGATAACACAATCACTCTTGAAACACACGTAGCAGGGGGTGCATGGGCTGCAATACCCGGTGTTTATACGATTACAGAGTCGGCAACAGGTGATGTACATAGTATCAACATCAACTATACCGCTTTTGAACAGGAAGGTATTGTTCAAATCGTTGATGGTAATCCAGATAGAATGGAGTTGGAAGTTGTTCAAACAGTTCCTGATATCGGCGCTGTTCCAAGAACAGTAGCAACAGGATTTGGTTCGGATGCAGCTCTTGGTCCTATAAACATACAATGGTACAACAAAATTGCCGATTAAGCTTTTAATGGAGAGGGTTTATCTCCTCTCCAATTTTTTATATTAATTGAAAACTAGATAGGTATTAAAATGAAAAGGATAATAACATTATTAATCCTAGCGGTTGTTTTCTCTCTGCCAATATTTGCCCAAACCGGCGCAGATTTTCAGGAAGAGAGAATAAAAGAGGATAAAAGTGAATTTGATTTTATCGGGTATTATTTTATGCGTTCCGAATTTTCGAATATGTACCCTACAAATGAATTTTTAAAGGGGCAAGTTGTCGGTCGTTTATTCGGCGGCAATACTACAAAGACAGGGCAGGATATTCGTTATACCGAACAACGTTTTTTGCCCATGATAACATATTCTCCTCGTTTATTCGACGGCTGGGCAAAGATGCGTATGTCGTTTGAATTCGACTGGACATGGGGGGATGCTAACTATGGAGCAGGAGGTAACTTCGGCGGGGCATTCGGGGCGGATTTTGTAAATATGCAGACACAAAATTTGTTTATCGAATTTCGTCCGCAGACTAACTTTTTTATTAACGCCGGCTTATTAAGATTGTATGATAATGTTCGCGTCCCGTATTATACCGGAACAGGCGATCTGACAAACACCGGTTATCGTCTCGCTATTTGGGGCTCGGACGCAACAGGTATCGGCGCTCACTATTTTTGGCCTGATCAAAGATTAAAAGTTGGTGCTTACCAGCTATATGAAAATAACGTAAACGAAAACGATGACGTAATTTTACTTGAAGCTGATTATGAATATGATCTCGATATCGTGAACTCGATAGGTGCAACGGTTTATTATTTGCGCGATAGAGGGAACGGTGAAGGGGGTGTATCGATTTTAGGGCAAGGCCTTAACTCCGGTTTGAGTAATTACAACGGTGTATTCAATTTTAATTTCGGGAACGAATCTTACACAGCCGACATAATTTGGCTCGGTACACATTTTCATGGTAATCCATTACTCACGCAAGGGCGTTTCGGATACAGCGGTTTTGCAATAGCAAACATGGGTAGCGCTACAAGTGCAACACATGATGTAGATATCTTCGGTGTTGCGGCAAACATAAGATTGGCATATAAATACGGAAAGAACACAAACGACTTCATTGCTCTTGACGGAGTATTTACAACCGGCGACGACAACAACATCTCCGACGGGAAATACAGCGGTGTGTTAACCGGTAATAACTGGACTGCCCCCGGTGCCGTTTTCTTTAGCCACGGGTTGTATTTATTGCTTCCGCATGGAAACGTTGTTAATAGATTTAACGCTGCCGTTATAGATATTCAAAATATCGGTTACGGTTTGATGGCAGGTTCGCTATCGGGTTCTTATGACATTATCCCGAACAAGTTGAAAATTAAATCGGCTGTCGGTTTCGGCGCCGCGCCTGTATCGCCTCCCGGCGGCGGAAGCGTAATAGGCACCGAAGTTAATTTTAATCTCCTTTATAAGCTGAGAGTCTTTATGGATCTTGAACTTCATGCGGCATATTTGTCGTTAGGGGATTTCTACGATTCTCAGACAGTTAACGGCGAAAGCACTACCCGACCCGAAGACCCCTGGGTGCTTTTCGCTTCACTTAAATGGATAATGTTCTAGGAGGTTATAATGAAACTATATTTATATTCACTAACATTCATATTGATGATTATGATAAGCGGATGCGCAACATCATATTATTATACATTACCTTCGGCCGAATTCGAAGAGATTGATTACAAATTCGACGTAAAGAAAGTCGAAGTAAAAAATATAACAGTGGCATATATTGATGAAGGACAAGGCGACGATGTACTTTTACTCATTCACGGTTTGGGTACAAATGCCAAAAGCTGGATGAAAAACATTCCGGCTCTTTCTGAAAAATACCGCGTGATTGCTGTTGATCTTCCCGGTTACGGTAAATCTGAGAAGGGGAATTACAAATATTCGATGTCGTTTTACGCACAAGTTTTGACCGAGATGCTCAATGTGTTGGGAATTGAGAAGGCTACATTCGTAGGTCATTCAATGGGCGGTCAAATTGCAATGGTGACCGCTCTGAATTATCCCGGTAAAGTAAATAAACTTGTTCTAATTGACCCGGCGGGTTTCGAAAGATTCACTGAAGGCGAAGGTGATTGGATGAAGGCGGCTTATACCATAGACTTGGTGAAGGAAACAACAATACGTAACATCGACGTAAACTTAAAAATGAATTTTTATGAAACACCTGAAGACGCGTCATTCTTCGTGACGGATAGAATTCAGATTAGAGGCGCTAAAGAATTTGAAGATTATTGTTACGCCGTAACCCGCAACGTGACAGGTATGATCGACGAACCTGTATGGGCTAAACTTGATCAGATCAAACAAGAAACATTAATTATCTTCGGTGAAGAAGACGGTTTAATACCGAATCCTTATCTTCACGGTGGAAGAACTGAAGCCATAGCGAAGATCGGGCAGGAAGAGATACCGAACAATAAATTGGTGATAATTCCCGAATGCGGTCACATGGCTCAATTCGAAAAAGCCGACGTAGTTAACAAAGAGATAATTGATTTTATGAAGTAGTTCAGAGTTCTATTAACTCTTCTTTTTGAACTCTCCCAAAATCCCTCTTTTAACAGAGAGGGACTTCAGAATTTAATCCAATACCCCTTCTCTTTCTAAGAGAAGGGGCAGGGGATGAGATCTTAATATCGGGAATGATTTCACGAACACAATTGTTTTATAATATACAGCAACAAACGGAGTAACAATGAAAGAAATTAAAGAAGTCTATATAATTGACGCGGTACGTACACCGATCGGCTCATTCATGGGAACGTTGAGCGCAATCCCCGCACCAAAATTAGGCAGCATTGCAATCAAAGGATTGTTGGATAGAACCGGCATCAAACCCGGCATAGTTGACGAAGTAATAATGGGGAATGTTATATCGGCAGGAGAAGGACAAGCCCCCGCACGTCAGGCAGCACTCGGAGCGGGTTTGGCTGATTCAACTCAATGTATGACAATCAACAAAGTTTGCGGTTCAGGATTAAAGACCGTAATGCTCGGCGCGCAAGCAATTATGGTCGGCGATGCCGATGTTGTGATAGCGGGCGGTATGGAAAACATGTCGCAGATACCTTTCTATTTAAAGAATGCACGCGGCGGTTTTAAAATGGGCGATCAAAAAATAATCGACGGTATGCTGATTGACGGATTGGTAGACGCATACGATAACGTTCACATGGGTAACTTTGCCGAACTTTGCGCACGCGAACTTAAGATAAGCAGAGAAGATCAGGACAACTTCGCCGAAGAAAGTTATAAGAAGGCATTGAAAGCGATAGAAGAAAAAGTTTTTGCCGGCGAAATCATTCCGGTTGAAATACCGGGTAAAAAAGGATCAATCGTTGTTAGTGTAGACGAAGAACCCGGAAAAGTGAATTTTGAGAAGATGAAAACATTGCGTCCTGTATTCGACAAAGAAGGTACGGTTACGGCCGCTAATGCATCATCAATTAATGACGGCGCTGCCGCTGTGTTACTGATGTCGAAAGAAAAAGCGGAAGAACTCGGACTTAAACCGATGGCCAAAATAATTGCTCAAGCATCCGCGGCTAAAAACCCAAAATGGTTTACTACAGCTCCTGTTGACGCGATCAACAAAGTATTGAAGAAAGCCGGCATGACGAAAGATCAAATCGATCTTTTCGAAATCAACGAAGCATTTGCCGTTGTATCACTTGCCGTTAATAAAGAGCTGGGACTCGATCCTGCGAAAGTTGATGTTCACGGCGGCGCTGTTGCGTTGGGACATCCAATCGGCGCATCGGGGGCGAGAATACTCACAACCCTTCTTCACACAATGAAACGACAAGACGCTGAGTATGGTTTAGCCGCACTTTGCATCGGCGGTGGTGAAGCAAGCGCGTTGATCGTACAAAAAGTCTAACAAAAATTTTCATCGCGAGAATCCCGGTGTATTGCACCGGGGTTCGTGGCGATTATCCATTGTGAATTACTAAACCGAAAATTTTCATTAATCCAAATTTTTTTAAGCTATATCTTTAATAGCATCCCTTCCAAGAATGAATTATCTTTTACGGTATTATATTGGCAAAAATAATACGGAGGAATAATGCGCTTTTTCGGAATCACCATAATTCTAGTATTCTCTTTGTTACTATTATCCTGTGATACTACAAACGACCCTCAACCAGACGATGCGCTCTATCTACGCGTAAAAAACGATACCGATTCAAACATAACGGTAGTAGTGCAACCATCAGAAAATATTGATGAAAATTCACAGCTCACGGTTGATTTCGGCAGCATAGAATCCGGCGTTACTACCGGATATAGAGAGGTCAACGCGCAGTTTTATGTTTCAGTCAATGGAGAACCGTTCGGATACGGTGGCGAACTAACATTCGGTATCGATTCTAACCCTTCAAGAAATTGGACACTAACAATTCACTCTTTAATAGGCGGCTGGAGTCTGCAAGCTGATTTTAATTGAGACTAATTCAAAGCATTTTATAGCAGCTTCTGGAAAATTCGTAAATTTTTTCTTTGCGAGCTGAGGGAAGTCCGAAAAAAAATAAAACAAAAATAATGAAATAATTTATAACTCATCCGGTAAAATTAAATACCGCCACCATTTATCTTTTGGTAGATCATCGTAGTAGTTGATTAGTTCACCGATGCGGGGAATGACGGCGGTTGTGTTATGTTTTCTCACTTCAGCGAGTAACCGTTCCACAGGCTCGTACCATGAATGAAGCGATAAATTAAACGTTCCCCAATGTATCGGATGCAAGTATTTGCCATGCAAATCGATATGTGCTTGAACAGTTTCTTCAGGATACATGTGAATATGATGCCATCGTTTATCGTACGCGCCGCATTCCATGAAGGTAACCTCAAACGGACCATACTTAGCGCCGATATCTTTGAAAGACGACGAATATCCCGAATCACCGCTGAAGAATATTTTGTGTTGCGATGTTTTTATAACCCACGATGCCCAAAGTGTTTTATCCCGGTCGTTTGCTCTCCTGCCTGAAAAATGTTGTGCCGGAGCAGCCGCAATTGTGAGTTGATCATTAATTTCTATTTCATCCCACCAATTAAATTCGGAAATCTTTTCTTTTGTAATTCCCCATTTTATTAAATCACTCCCGACTCCAAGCGGCACACAGAATCGCTTCACTTTTTCTTTAATCTTTTTTATTGTGTAAGCATTTAGGTGATCGTGATGATTATGTGAGATTATCACTGCATCGATTGGCGATACGTTTTCAAAAGGTAATGGTAGTTGTTTGTTGAATTTAACAGGACCTAGAAATGTAGCGTATCGCACCAACAATGGATCGGTGAGAATTATATATCCATCTATATTGATAAGTACAGATGAATGTCCAAGCCAAATAGATTTCAAACATGAAGAATTTCCCGACACAAATTTTGCAATGTCGGCTTCATATTGTGGGAGTTGATTTTTAGGTACTCGTTCTTCCTTACCGAATAACCAATCCCAAAGCGAACTTATATACTCCCCGGCGGTAGGCCAAACGAATTCTTCAGAATTAACAAACCGGTTATTTTTATTAATACTCTTTTTATAAGGGATGCTCATTTAATCCAGCACAATTGTTTTTACAGTTCCTCCCTTGGTCTCTTTATACTCGATATTAATCTTGACAAGTCCGCCTTCAGGCTTTACCTGCATCCAAGCAGCATTGAAGCGATGAAGTATTTCAATATCAGAGCCGCGCATTCTTGTGATGATGTAAGGATTTACATCCCCGCTGCCGCCGATTGTTTGATAGATGTGATAACCTGTTCCGCTCTGTGTCATCATCAAACCTTTTTCGGCATCGTTAGCCTGGAATGGTGCAAGCGGTTCGCTTTTGTATTGTACCTGCTGACCTGTGAATGTATTGTAATGTCCCGTCAAATAGACTTTACCGCCGCTGTATTCCACCCAGTATTTGCAGAAACCGGCAAGTTCAAGTTTTAGTTTTTTCGTCCCTTCAAGTTTCGGATCGTAGGCAGGCGCGCCTTCATCCCCTTTGCCGCCGAAAACAGGGAACGGTGTGAACAAAGGATTCTCGTCAACATACCATTGGTCGGTGTAGGTGTCGTTATATTGTCCACCTAAAAATAATTTTAATTGAATATCGTAAACGCCTGCATCCTGGAATGTGTAAGTATATTTTGTCGAGTTGGTCTTTTTGTATGTATCTGTTTTATATACTTCTTTGTCGTTTACGGTAAATACAAAAGTTCCTTCGATATCTTCCGGATAAGCGCGTAAAATTAAATCGACTGGTTCTTTTGCAAGGACGTGTCTGGGTGTTTCGGAATCAATGTAAACACGAGCATCGGCTTCTTTTTGTCTTTGTAATTCTTTTTGTCTTTCCATGTCTGCTCGTAATTCATTTTCTTCTTCTCGTTTTCTGTTTCGTTCGGCGAAAACTTCATCTAGTTTTTGATTTATTTCAGGAGTATCATGGGGTGTACGGAATTGTGTTGGATTCATTTCCTGCTGCTCACCGCTGGGCATTATGCCCTGTCTTGAGCGCATCCTGCTTACCCATTCCTCTGTTTCCTTTGCTATTCGTTTATCTTCCGCGTCTTTGGCTTTCAGTTCGGCAAGATCGGCTTTATACTCAGCGATCATATTAATAATTTCTTCTCTCTCCGAACGAATCTTTGTTAGTTCTTCTTCGGTTTTCTTATAAACCATATCCGAAAGGTTTTTGATAACATTTATTTTTTTAATTACCATCTTGGTTTCGTCATCGGGTAGACCGTTGGGGGTGCCCCACCATGGTTTGCTGAAAGCAAAAGGTTTTGCGTCGTCGTCGAACCTGTTTAACGGCATCGAGGTAATCAAACCTAAGCTTGAATACATTAATCTAAGTTTCGTATTTCTATAGTAAGATGCACTGTTAAATCTGTTTAAAAAAGTCCTCTGGTTTTCTGTCTTGCAAAGCATGGGTTCCGCTACCAAACTTAGTATTGCGTCATTTGCAAGCTCAAGAACAGAGTTAAGAGGAGATGTGACTTTATTAATAATATCCAGGCTTCCTTTGAAAAAAGTTTTATAGATATTGTTTTGGAGTGTGGATGTAGCTTGGGTATTCAATTGGAAAACCGCGGCGCTGTTCGCCGTTAATTGAGTGTGAAGTGAACTAAGAGCCGACGATGCCGTTTCCAACTTTTTAATTGTCTGTTCCAGTTGGTAAATTTTGGGATTTGTTGTTTCCTCTTGCAGTTGTCCCGGATCATAACCTCTCTCCTGGGCAATTAGAATATTAGAGAAAATTAAAAGTATAGTTACGGTTCCTTTACAAAATTTCATATTTATCTCCTTGATTTTTTTTTCAAACTATAAACATTAGATGAAAATTGCAATCCTGAAATAATCAATAATATTATTAAATATTTATTTACAAACTGTATGATTATAGACAAACCGATATCACACCGCGCAAATTTTGACTTGACAACCTTACTAAAGAATAAGTATTTTAATTTTCAAGTCTCCTAAGTATATAAAACCTTTGTCCATTTCTTTTATATAAATCTATTTTTCTCTTAACCATTATTGAGTAATACAAATAAAAATCATTTAATATAAGGAGGACTTAATGAGGGGAAGGATTTCCGGTTTAATATTTTTATTAACAATTATAGTTCTTAGCTCGCAAGGGGTTAAAGCACAATGGCGGCAGGTAAACACAGGCACTTCGGATCAGATTAATGGAGCATACGCACCTACTCCCGGTTTGATTACAATTGTAACAAATTCGGGAAATGCAATGCACTCAACCGACGGGGGGCAAACTTGGCATCACAATCAACTTATGCCCGGTGAATCATTCAATTCGGTTGCAGGATTTAATGATCCATTTTCAGTAAATCAACCAGTAATTGCAGTTGGCGATAACGGCTCAAAATGGAGATCTACCGACGGTGGCCAAAATTGGGTCCGCGATGATTTTCAAACAAGCAATGATATGTTTGATGTTGCGGTAGATCCTAATCCTTCAAACCAATCTAATGTTAATTTCTGGGCAAGCGGTGAGAACGGAACAATATTTCACAGTTCAAATAACGGGCAAATGTGGCAGCAGCAATCGGCTCCATTCTCTTCGGAGAGACTATTCGGTATAGCTTTTGGGAATTCTACTAATGGGATCATCGGCGGAAATTATTGGATAATTTATAATACAACCAACGGCGGGTCTAGCTGGAATTATCAATCAACCCCGGTTAGCGGTGTAGACTTTATGGGTACCGCGATGGGTTCATCAACTCAAGGTTGGGCTGTAGGAACCGGCGGTACGATTATTCATACTACTAACGGTGGATCATCATGGACACAACAAATATCCGGAACATCAAATACGCTTAACGATGTTTTATTTGGTAATGAAACAAACGGTTGGGCGGTTGGCTCCTCAGGAACGATTTTGCATACAACAAACGGCGGCTCAAATTGGTCGCAACAGCAAACCGGATTCACAGGTGATTTTACAAGCATAGCTATTGATAATGAGGGTAATGCTTACGTTACCGGATCAGACGGAGCTCTTTTTACAAACGCTCCGGAACCTCAGCAGCAACCTACATTTAATTTAGGAAGAGATCAGATTAATATTGCTGTGACTCCTGTTAACGATGCGCCGGTTAATACTCTACCCGGTCAAGATGTTCGGGTTGATGTTAACCCGGTGAACGATGCACCGACTTTAGATTGGGGTGCAAGTTCCTCGGAAAATTGGTTGAATGTTACTCCTGAACAGGGGCAGGGAACAGGATTATTTACTGTCTCTATTGAAAATGGTCCATCTACACCGGGGACATATCAGGCAACTGTAACCGTAACAGATGTTAACGATCCTGATCAAACTCAATCAGTTCCAGTAAACGTGGAAGTGTTTAATCCGGGAACTACACAACCTCCTTTCGGTTCTTTCGATACTCCGGCTAACGGCTCTACAGTTCAAAGCAGTGTACCCGTAACCGGCTGGGCGCTTGATGATGTTGGAGTAGATAATGTTAAAATCTACCGTCAAGGAAGTGAAGGATCTGTATATGTTGGTGATGCAGCATTGGTTGAAGGAGCCAGGCCCGATGTTGAAGCAGCATATCCCGATTATCCGAATAATTATAAAGCCGGATGGGGGTACATGTTGCTAACAAATTTTCTGCCTAACAATGGTAACGGTACATTTACTTTTGAGGCCATTGCAACGGATTATGAAGGTAATACAACTTCACTCGGTACTAAAACAATATCAGTTGATAATGCACATGCGGTAAAACCATTCGGCGCTATTGACGCACCGCAAGCTGGTGGAACTGCTTCGGGTAATGCCTACAGAAACTGGGGATGGGCTTTAACTCCGCACCCTAACAGAATTCCTTCAAACGGCTCAAGTATTAGCGTCTATGTTGATGGAGTGAATGCTGGGAATGCTGGTTATAATATATATCGCTCCGATATAGCGACTTTATTCCCAGGCTATTCAAACAGCAAAGGGGCCGGGGTGCAGTTTATATTCAATACAACTGAGTATGCTAACGGCGTTCATTCTATTCAATGGACAGCCTCCGACGATGCCGGTAACTCAGACGGTATCGGGAGCCGTTTTTTCACAATACAGAATCCGAGTAGCAGAAGTACTTTTGATGATTTAGGAAGTGGTACCCCTTTCTTAATACTTAATTCCTCCGGTCCAATTATTTCTACAGATGTTACTAAACTTACATTCGGTGCTCAAGTAGGGGGCGGTTTTATTGCCGGTAATAAATTTAATTTTACCAACGATATAACAAACGCGGGAACTCCACACACACAAGTGATTAAGATTGAAAATACCGGCGGAAGTCCACTTAACTGGACAGCTTCTGCAGATGAGGATTGGATTTCATTTGACCCGGCTTCGGGTACGGCGCCAAGCTGGCTGGCGGTTATTGTTGATCCTAGCGGGCTTACAGCAGGCGATTATCAAGGCACAGTAAAAATATCAGATGCAAATAATGATTGTGCACCTGCATATATTTCGGTTTATCTAACTGTTTATTCCGATACCGAGGCTCCATTCGGCGATTTTACTTTCCCTGATGAACAAAGAGTTACCGCCGGAACAATAAACATTACAGGCTGGGCGTTGGATGATATCGGTATTGCGTCACTTGAAGTTTTCCGCCAAGACGGCGACAATATGGTTTCCTTGGGGAATGCTAACTTTGTAAGGGACGCAAGACCTGACATTGTACAAGCTTATTCGAATTATCCGTTCAATAATTTAGCCGGATGGAATTTGAGCTTTACAACCAACACTTTACCCGACGGCGATTATTACTTTGAAGCAGTAGCAACAGATTATGAAGATAATACCACAACATTGGAAGGCAGTACTTTCACAATTGATAATGCAAATTCCACTACACCTTTCGGAGATATCGATTCACCAATGCCGGGAGAAATTATCAGCGGTGAAAATTACCAAGTATCCGGGTGGGCATTAACACCATTGCCGAATACAATCCCAACAGATGGGTCGACAATTAATGTTCTGATTGACGGTGTAAATGTAGGTTCGCCGGTCTACAATATTTCCCGTTCCGATATTGCCGATTTATTCCCCGGTTACAATAACAGTAACGGGGCAGGCGGAACATTTACTTTGAATACAACCGAATACGTAGACGGTGTTCACACCATAGCCTGGTCGGTTACAGATGATCAAGGTAATGTAAACGGCAGCATTGGAGCGCATGAATTCGTGATTCAAAACAATTCCAACATTACGGTGGATGTTGATGATGAAGAATTGGAAATACCAAAGGAAACAGTATTGATGCCTGCTTATCCTAATCCGTTTAATCCGTCAACAACAATCCGCTTTACACTTTCACAAGATGCAAAAGTTGATGTTATTGTATATGACATCCTCGGCAGGAAAGTTGTAAGTTTGATAAACGGAGAATTTAAGAATGCAGGTTCATATAATGTCTATTGGAGCGGGAAAAATGATTTCGGCCGTGCATTAAGCAGCGGTGTTTACTTGGTTACTATGCATGCCGGAAGTTATATTCAAACCCAGAAGATCGTTTTGTTGAAATAAATTTTATTCGAATAGTTATCGTATCAGAGGGGATCAATTAGGTCCCCTTTTTTTTATTTGAATTATTCTGAGCGAAATTCATAAAATTATTTGTCATGATATCTTTTAGCAATTTCTCTTTTTAATTTATTTATATAATTAGTATCACTATTTTACGGCAAATTATTTATCCACTTATACAGAATGTTTAGATGCAGAACACTTCCGATGTTTTCGAAAATCTCAAGCCCAAAGAGATTTTAGTATATTGTCATAAATCTTCAATTAGTAAAAACCACACAAAAAATAGGTCAGTTTTCGATTCCAATGAAATTGATTTTCTATATGTAGATTTTCTTTTCTATAATAAACTTTTTGATGAAGAGGATTGGGAAGCTACTTTCGAATTGAAGATTTTTAAATTATTGGAAGGGAATAAAAAACCGCTGAATATCATCACCAAAGAAGAATATATAAAAGCGGATCAGAACTTAGTGACTATCTCAGACTTTTGGGGATACGAAGAAAAAGGAGATTATTGGGACGCAGGCAATTATTTGTGGGAAGTATGGCTCGAAGATAAACTATTGACGGATAAGGCGTTTGAAGTTTTAGATTTCGGAGAAGTATCTCGAAAAGAAAATCCTTATTTCGAGTTTGTCTCTTTGAAATTATTTGAAGGCACATCACCTTTGCCCGCTGCAGGCGACAGAGTATATTTATCCATATTCAAATTTGATTCGACAAGATTCATTTGGGCCGAACTTGAAATTCGTAACCTACAACCCGACTTTGAATGGAGAGGAGAATTCTTTTTCAATATTTATAACGATCTCAATGTGTTGGTTGCGCAAGATGTCTGTACAGATATTGTGTCAACACTGGATAAAAATAATCTCTATAAAATATTCAGTAAACAAGGCAACGAAACAAACGTTACTTGGCCAAAAGATTTTTATACTCTTGAAATAGTTTTTATGGAAACTCTTATAGCAACAGCCTTTTTTGAAGTAGGCGACGAGCACAAACGTGATGAGTTGAAACTTGATGTCCCTTCTAAAAAAGATATCCAATTTGTTGCCGTTGATGAAAACGCGAAAGAAGAATTAATATTTAATGAAATCGATAAACTCGTGGGTCTGGAAAAAATAAAAGAAAAACTTCACGAGTATTATTATTACGCAAAGTATGTAAAGCTGCGACAGGGAAAAGGAATTGATGTTAAAGATGAACTGAATCTGAATTTTGTGTTTACAGGTAATCCCGGTACCGGTAAAACAACAGTAGCAAAGATGCTGGGTAAAATTTATAAATCATTAGGGCTTCTTACAAAGGATACGGTATTCGAAGTTGACCGCGCGGATTTAATCGGCCGCTACATCGGTGAGACAGCGCCGCAAACGAAAGAAGTTATTGAAAAAGCGCGCGGCGGAATTTTATTTATTGATGAAGCTTACGCGTTATACAGAGGTGACGAAAAAGATTTCGGGCGCGAATCTATTGAAGTGCTCGGCAAGGAACTCTCCGATGGCCCCGGCAACCTGGCGGTTATAGTGGCAGGATACCCTGAAGAAATGAAACGTTTCTTCGAATCAAATACGGGATTGAAATCACGTTTCAATAATCATTATGAGTTTACCGATTATACTCCGGATGAACTTATCGATATTGCCAAACTAACGACCAAGAAAAAAATATTGGAAATTTCCGATGAAGCCCGCGATATAATATACAAGCTAATAGTTGATGAATACCGCAGGGGGGAACGAACATTCGGAAATGCAAGGTACGTTAATTCATTAATTGAAGAAGCACAGATCAACCTCGGCTTGCGCGTGATGAAAAGTTCGAATCCCGTCGAAATGAGCCTTAAAGAGATTTCAACTATAACAAAAACAGATGTTGAAAAAATAAACGATAAAGCAAAAAGAATTAGACCCGACCTTCCTATCGATGAGCAGTTGCTCAAGCAGTCATTACAGCAGCTTAATTCACTCATTGGTTTATCAAAAGTAAAAAGTGAGATAAGCGATATTGTAAAACTTGTCCGCTTCTATAAAGAAACTGACAAAGATATTCTTAACTCGTTGTCACTGCATAATGTGTTTATCGGGAATCCGGGCACCGGTAAAACAACAGTCGCAAGAATAATGGCGGATATTTATAAAGCCCTTGGTCTGCTTGAAAAAGGTAATTTGATAGAATGCTCACGTGATTCGTTGGTAGCCGAGTATGTTGGTAAAACACCCATCAAAACCAGGGAGAAGATTGAAGAAGCAATGGGGGGTTTACTATTTATTGATGAGGCTTACTCGATTACACAAGGTGGTTCTACTAATGATTTCGGGCATGAAGCTATTGAAGTAATTCTTAAAATGATGGAAGATAACAGGGGCAAATTTTGTGTTATCGCTGCAGGTTATACTGATGAGATGTTGGCATTCCTGGATTCCAATCCCGGACTTAAATCTCGTTTTGATAATGTAATTGAGTTCGAAGATTTTGACGAGGATGATCTCGGCATCATAGCGAAAAAAATGTTAACCGACTTAGGCGTTGAAATTGAGCCCAAAGCATTAAAAAAACTTACCGAATATTTCAAATATCATTATACAAATAGAAACCGTTTCTTCGGTAATGCCAGATTTGTTAGAAAAGTGATCGAAGCAGCTATTAAGAAAATGCATATACGTTTGGCTGAAATTCCCGCCGAAAGAAGAAGCGAAGATATGATAAACAAAATGTTGCTTGTTGATGTGGAGGATTTTGATCCGGCAAATGACCCGTCGTTTGGCAACCGAAGGAAAATAGGTTTCTAACTATAGTAGTTGCAATCCGATTTAATTGTAACTTTAATACAGCTGTAGTTATAGCATATATAAACCGGAGTGAATAACATCCCTGGAGTATAAATGAAAGTGTCAAAAAAAATTGAATGGTTTATTGTCGCCTTTACAGGTGCAGTTGCTTTTGTGTTGGCCTTCATAGGCTTCAATACATATTTTATTGCAAATGGAATTGAAAGGAACTTTGTCGATTTGATTTTTCACTCCATAAAAATATTCGGAATGGAATTGGTGGATGAGTATGTATCGCCGCTTCCGTTAACATTGGAAATTGCGCGTTGGCTTGCTCCCGGCGTATTATTGTTTACGGCAATAAAAGGTATAATTTACTTGGTTCAGCGCGAATTCAAAATGATGAGAGCCAAATCGTACAAGAATCATATCGTTGTGGGGGGCTTAAATGAAAAATCCATTTTTCTTATTAATGATCTACTTAAATCCAATGAGAAAGTAATAATTGTTGCCGAATCTTACGAGGAATCTTACAAAGAGATAGCCGAACGAAACGGCGCCATTTTAATACCCGGCAAATTGAGTGATGCGGATGTCTTGATTCAATCTGCCGCAGCCAATGCCAAATATTTCGTTATAAATGATATGGATGACGAACAGAATATTTCCGACGCGATTTACATACACGATTATTTGAAATCGGCAAAAACAAAAAACAAACCGGTAATCTATACGCGTGTGGCAAGCCACATGAAATTGAATGAACTCAAAGAGATTGATTTCTTCAAAAATATAAACGGCGGTTACAATTCTGAATTTCATTTCGAGATAAGAATATTTTCGGAAAACGAAAAAACAGCAAGACTTATCATGGATAACTATTCACCGGATGTATTCAGACCAATCACGCGGAAAACCGATAAACCGCTGAATGTAGCGGTGTTCGGTTCCGGTGAGCTCGCTCAAAGTGTCGTTGCTTCAATTGCAAGATTAGGGCATTTTATTAATTACAAAAAAGTGAAAGTAACACTTTTCCATGAAGACCGGAAGATGATGGAAAATCTTAATCATTACTTCCCGGGGATGAACAAGCTTATCGATCTAAAGGCTGTTTACGGCGATCTCGATATTTTTAATATCGAAGAAATGATCAAAATAGACAAACAATTTCCGTTTGATGCCATTTACGTCTTGAGCATGAATGAATCTCTTTCACTTAAGATATTAAATAAACTGTGTAAGATTAATTTTAATAAGGCGGTCAATGTTGTTCTTGCGCTGGTTAAACCTGAAGGGGTATTGAACAAGTGGTACAAAGCGGATACTATTGGAAACATGACCATCTATAAGTTTGATATCACTTCCGAAACATTCACCAAAGATGCAATCCTCTCTGAAAAGTTAGACGAATTGGCAAAGATCATTCACAATGATTATTTCACTAAGATGAAGGATGCAGGTAAACTTGATCCGGCTAAAGAATCTCATCGTGAATGGGAATATTTGTCTGAGGATTTCAAAAACCAAAATAGAATGCAAGCAGATCATATCGATATAAAACTTCGATCAATCGGTTGTAAAGCTGTACCAATGAACGATCCCAGACCCGAGTATGATATTACCGCGGATAAAAAAATTATTGAACAACTAGCGGAAATGGAACACAACAGATGGGAAGCTCACATGGTGCTGAACGGATGGGTCTACGCCGCAAAGCGCGACGATAAACTTAAAAAACATCCGAATATAATTCCTTATAATAAATTGACTGACGATATAAAGCAGTATGACAGGAATACTATTTTGAATATTCCAATGTTGTTGGCTAAGCTGAACTTGAAAATTGTTAAAGCTGAAAATACGGGAAATTGATGAATGCATCTGTTCTGAATTCTTATAAGAAAAGAGAAGTTAGAGTTTTTATTTCTTCTACCTTCCGTGATATGATGGGCGAAAGGGAGATACTGGTTAAAAAAGTCTTCCCGAATTTACGTTATATGTTTAAAGACCGCGGTATAATGATAACGGAAGTCGACCTGCGATGGGGTGTGTTGGAAGAAGAAGCGCAGAACGGGAAAGTGATTGAAATATGTTTGAGCGAAATAGATAAGAGCCGTCCATATTTTATCGGTATACTCGGCGAACGTTACGGCTGGGTGCCTGAAATATCCGAATATCAAAAACATAAAAAAATCATCGAAGACTTTCCGTGGGTGGAAGAGGATATCCAAAACGGTCTCAGTATAACCGAAATGGAAGTTCAATACGGAGTACTGCGGAACCCGGGCATGATTGCGCGATCCGCATTTTTTATAAGAGAAACCGACTCGGCAATCGTGAATCAAATTGAACAGTCAGAAAAACAAAACAGACTGAAAGAAACAATTAAAACTACCGAAGGGCTGCAGCATACAACGTATAAGAGGATTGATGAACTGGCGGAGTTGATATCCCAACATCTTATTAAAATAATTGTAAAAGATTATCCTGAAGAAGATGTTGACTTGAACATTCAACAGCAATTGAATTTTATCAACTCAAGAAAATTGGCTTATGTAAAAAATGAAGATTACTATTTTGTCATCGACAAACACTTTGAGAATTCCAACACTCCGCTTGTAATTACCGGGGATAGAGGAATCGGTAAGTCATCTTTGCTTGCGAATTATTTGACTGACTACGCGGCAAAAAATCCGGAAGGTATTTATCTGTTCAATTTCAGCGATGCTTCCGTTGATTCGTCGGATTATATCAAAGTATTAAAAAGATTTAATGAAGAATTGGCGGAGCAAGGCGGTAATCTTGGCAGCGGGACTGAACTAGAATCTTTCAATGACATTCTTTCACATTTTGTTAAGCTTCTTAAAGAAACTTACCCGAATCCTGTTATAATTGTGATAGACGGGATTGATGAATTCATTGACGACGAACATTCACGATTAATTCATTGGCTCCCCGATTCATTCCCCGAAAATGTTAAAGTAATACTTTCATGTGGCGAAAGTGCGCAATTGGATAGAGTTAAAGAAAAACATTACCGTGTATATGATCTTTCCAAATTTACAACAAAGTTTAAAACTGATTTCATTAACAGCTATTTCAATTACTTCAGCAAAAAACTTCCACAAGAAATAATTGATGAAATAATCGCCGATGAAATTTCCGACCTTCCCCTCACACTGCAATCGATGGCCGACGAACTAAGACAATACGGTCTGCATGAAGGATTGAAAGAAAGGGTGCAGTATTATTTGAAAGCCGATGGTCCTGTAGATTATTATAACCGTGTTCTTATCCGCCTCGAAGAGGACTTCAACAGCGAAGAAGATGAGCTTGTAAAGAACATACTGTCGGTAATGGCTTTATTCAGTACCGGTATGAAAGAGCAGGAGATACAGCAAATATTGAACATCACGCCGCTGGCATTTTCTTCTGTCTTCAATTCGATTGAAAATAATTTACTGAACAAAGACGGTTATTATACGTTCGGGAATCAATACTTTAGAAAGGCGGTTGAGCTTCGTTACTTGCATGATCGAAATGTTATAAATCAAATACGTGAAAATATAATATCCTATTTGATAACAGTAGTTTGGACTCAACGCGAAATTATGGAAGCGGCTCACCAGGTAACCGAACTTAAAGACTATGATAGATTATACGAATTGCTTTCAAGTGTGAGACACTTGCTGTATCTGCATCAGACGGATAGATTTTTGCTGATTAAGTATTGGACATTGATAAAAGATGAACACAAAATTACCGATGCTTATAATGAAGAAAATATTAATGCCTATGTTGCTGAAATGGAGGGAGATAATGAACTTTTAATAACATTATATAATATCGTTGCGGCTCTATTATATGACATGGGAATGTATGAAGAATCGGAGCCGTACTTCAAAAATATTTATGAACTCAGCTTGAAACATTTGGGAGAAGCGGCGGAGTATACTTACTCTAATCTAAAGAGACTAATCAATATCGAATTGAAGCTGAATAAGAATGATGAAGCGCTTCTTTATGCAGCAAAACTTTTGGGAATAGGAGAAGATTATTACGAAGAAACCGATCAGATGTATATTCAAAGTCTCTATCAATTAGGGCGGGTTTACCTCGCGAGAAAAGAGTATGATAAAGCAATCAACGCATTCCATTTCGTTGTTCAAGGATTGAATAAATACTACGATGAAAAATCGAATGATGATGATCGCTTAAAGCTATACCATCTTGATGTTCTTGAGGATATGATTAAATGTTATTTGCATATGGATATGGCTGAGAAAGCCATCGAAGAGGCGAAAGGATTAATCGGTTTGAAAATTGAAATGTATGGTGAAGTTAGCCCTGAGACAGCCGATGCATATCAGTCGATGGGAACATTGAATATGGAAGCCGGCAGTTATGAGACCGCAGCAGAATATTATAAAAACAGTTACGAGATAAGATCAAAACTATTCGGGAAATATCATCCAATTACGAATGAAGTATTAGATGATCTTAAAAAGCTTCATGAATTAAAAAAGAAAAACTTATAAACGATCGACAATGGTGATAAATGGCACGCAACCGAACGTTCCGCGTTTTTGTAAGTTCCACATTTGAAGATTTCCAAATTGAAAGAGAACACCTACGTGAGAGAATCTGGCCTGAACTGGAAAACTATTGCAGGCTTAGAGGCGCTACTTTCGAAGCTACCGATTTACGATGGGGCATTCCCGCCAACAGCGCGGAGGAATTGGATATCGTCTCGATATGTCTCGATGAAGTTGAACGATGCAAGCGTTTATCGCCGCGGCCTAATTTTATAGCGCTAATCGGAAACCGTTACGGCTGGCGGCCGCTGCCTGTTACAGTACAAAAAAAACTATACGACACATTGCCTGCCGAAACAAAAGAAATAATTAGTGAACATTATAAGCTGGATGAAAACGCAGTCCCAATCGTTTATTTGATTAATAAAGAAAAATTAAAATCTCCTGCATATGAAAATGAATTACTTCTAAAAATCCGGGACTCATTAAAGAATGTAACACCAACACCGGAAATTGAAGATTGCTTTTTTAAATCAGCCACGCATCTCGAAATTGAAAACGGAATATTCAAACCCAACATCGAAAACATTGAAGATCACTTTTTCGTCTGCAACAGAGATATAGAGGAATTATCGGGAGATGTTGATGCCGCGAACCTATCATCATTCGGCAAGAAATTTATTGATTTAATGAGCGATGATAAAACCAAGCATGACACGGAAGCCGCAGCCTGGATAGGCAAATTGCGCGCCCAAATTGCGGATAAGCTTGAAAACAATTCCGGGCAGATCAAATCGTATCGAACATCTCTGCAAGAATTATCAAATGATGTTACACCGGAATACATTCAACAAATGTGTTTAGATATTGAACTCTGGCTGAAAAAAATGATTGAGGAGGAACTTGCGGTTCTCAACTCTCTGGATCCGCGCGAAGTTGAAAGAATCGAGCATGAGAATTTTAAGGAACTTCGCAACAAAACTTTCGGCGGCAGAGAAAAATTGATTGACGAGTTGAAACAAGCATGCAATGTTTCGACTGCGCAAAATATAATTTGTATTCATGGTGAAGGGGGATCAGGCAAATCGGCATTGATGGCAAAATTTATAGATGAGATAGAAAACTTTCATCCCGGAGCCGCAGTCGTTTACCGGTTTATCGGGGCAACACCCAACTCAGTTGAACTGAACAGTCTGCTGGAAGGAATAGTCGACGAAGTAAATATTAAATGTGATAAACCGGCAGAGGTAAAGAGAGTTACACGTGATGAACACGTAACTTCATTCAACGATTTATTGACAGCTGATTTTAATAAACAGGTATTCATATTTATCGACGCTCTCGATCAATTAAACAATACGGAGAACGCTCACACCTTAAATTGGCTTCCGCAAAAAATAACCGGTAACATTACTCTGGTTGTCTCGGTGCTTAACGGCTCTATTGAATCGGCGCTGAGAAAAATTTATCCGGACATTAATTATTACGATATATCACCCGGCAAAGTAGAACTCCAAACCGGTGAAGCTGAAGCGATGTTAAATTCGCTGTTGGGCAAAGCGCCTAAGAGAACTCTGCAAGCAGGTCAGAAAAAATATATTCTCGACAGCTTCAATAAAAATCCTTTGCTCCTTTTTCTGAAACTTGCTGCCGAAAACGCACGGCACTGGCATTCCTACGATTCAATCGATTTTATTGAGAAGAAAAGATTAGGATTAAAATCTTCGGCCGAGGAACAAATCGAATTATTATTCGAGCGCCTGTCGCTGGAAGAGAACCATGGCCCTGCATTCGTTCAACACATACTTTCGTTGATTGCTCTTTCACGAGAAGGGGTTTCGCAAAAAGAAATTACCGACATACTATGGATGGACGAAGACTACAGGAAAGAATTCGACCGGCGCAAACATTCCAATCAACCCGACGTCGAACAATTGCCGCCGATTATTTGGTCCAGATTCTTTTTCGAGATCGAACCTTTCTTGATGGAAAGAACAGCCGGCGGAGCTATTGTTTTTGATTTCTTCCACAGGCTATTTAAAGTTGTCGTCAAATCAAGAATTGATGAATCGCTGGCGCTTACAATACACCGATTACTTTCGAAATATTTTTCAGATGAAAAACTGCATCCCGTCCGCTTCATCAAAAACGACGGAAGTGTTGTCTACAATAGACGCAAGTTGATTGAGCTCCCTTATCATCAAACAGATGGGAAGGAAATAGATAATGCATATAAGACGTTGACTGATTTCGTTTTTGTTGATTCGAAAGTGAAAATAGGTAAATCTTTCCAGTTATTGGAAGATTATCAGTCGGCGTTAAGTATTGACGTAGAAAGTAAAAATAAATTGTTACCTCTTCTTGTTAAAGCCTATCGCACGGAGGTGAATTTTATCGCGCATCATCCGGATGCGTTGTTTCAGAGTATGTATAACAATTGCTGGTGGTATGATCATCCGCGTGCCGATGAATTTTATGAAAGCGTATCAAATGACAATGAGCAATGCGACGATAAATTATACCGGTTAATGGAATCGTGGGAGAGTACAAACTCGGCGCTTAATCCCGGATTCCGTTGGCTGAAATCTTTACAGCCTCCTCCGGTTTTATTGGACGGTCCGCAGCAGAGTGTATTGCGCGGATTATCTTCCCCCGTGATATTTGTAAAATATTCACCCGGCGATAAAAAAGTTATTGCAATCTGTAACAGAGGCGAACTCATAATATGGGACGCAGCAACACAGAACATAGAACAGTTCATACCGTTGGCTGAAGAAAAATCATTCATGTTCAAGCCCAACAGTAAATCACGTTTCGGCAGCGACACTGAAATAATGAGCGACAAAGGGGGCGTGCTGGCCGATCATCCGGGATTTGAATACTGGGCATGGTCGGGCGTTACATCATCCGACGGCAAACTGGTATTGGGCGGAAGTTTTAAAGGTGACGCTACCGTATGGAAATTTGCGGACGACAAAAACGAGATGAGCAAATTAAATCCATTCCTCATCTCCGGGTTGGACGAAAAATATGCGAAGATACCGATACGAGGCCTGGCCTTTTCAGGCGATAATAATATTTGCGCGACGGGACACGGCGACGGCTCATTGATAATTTGGGATTTAAAGACAAACACAGCGGTTGGAAAATATCAACACAAAGACGGATGGATTAATAGTATCGCAGCATCTCAAAAGGGAGATGCGATTGTATCCGGCGGCGGCGATGGAATATTGTACTTATGGAAGAAAGATTCGAAAGGGAAATATCAACTCACCGAATTGCAAGGTCACACAGATCGAATTTGGTTTGTCGCACTATCGGACGACGGACGCTTTGCGGCTTCAGGCTCGGATGATAAAACCGTCCGCGTTTGGGATTTGAAAACGAAGAAAGAAATAAAATGTTTTAAGAAACACACAAGGTGGGTTCAGGCGCTGGCTTTCAATCACAACACCACTCTTCTCGCATCATCCGGCGGGGACGGTAAAATATTTTTGTGGGATATCAAAAGCGGGAAGGTTGATCCTATCGCCGAATATCTTGGTCATGATGATTCCGTCTTATCGCTTCATTTTTCGCACGATAATAAAAATCTTCTTTCCGGCAGCAGAGACCACACCGTGAGAATTTGGGATGTGTCGAAAAAGTATTCGCAATACAAACTGAAAGCCCATGAAGATCGAATTACCTGCGCATGTTTTTCAATAGACGGACTGAAGCTGCTCACCGGTTCGAACGATAAAACCGTCCGCGTTTGGGATACCGACACAGGCAAGCCGGTCGGGGAACATTTCGCGATTCAAAGCTCGGTTTCTTCATTGCAGGTTACTCCCGACGGCAATTCATTCTGGGCAGGGTGCGACGACGGCTCGATCGAAATTTGGGATGTCAAAACATCACAAAACATAAAACGATTCAGCGACCACGGATCGCGTGTTTACTCGATCGATCTTTCACTCGATTCTAAATTTGCAATTAGCGCCGATCAAAACGGAAAAATCATTTTATGGCTAATGCGTACATTTGAGAAATTGTTCGAAGCTTCTATCGACGGCGAATCAATTTTATCAATTGCCCTTTCGCCCGATGCTTCAAAAGCTGCAGCCGGTATGAGAAGCGGAAATATTTATCTGTGGGATATCGAAAGCGGAAATAACAGATCATATTTTATGAATGAAAGAATTCACAAACCGGTTTTCGAATCATGGGTAGATGGAATTACCTTCTCCACCGATGGAACAAAGATCGAAGCGCGCGGCGGTTCATGGAATAACAGACGGATAGAAATTATCCACGTTGATGATCTTTCGATAATCAAAGATGACGAACAAACAATAAGTGACGGGCCCGTTGGTTCATTCGGTAGATATAGGTTGGGATTCGGAAAAACCGAGTTGAGTGTTAAAAGCATCGACAACCTATCGGAAATTGCATGGTATCCTAAAGCTTTGGAATTCGCGGTTCTGCATCCTAAAAAGCGGCAATGGGCAGGCGTGCAGCGTTATAATTTGCACCACTTCCGCTTGGAAGGCGGAGTTTAGTTTTTAAATCAATATATTGATATCAATGACTGATAAAAACGACAACACGATAAGGCTCGATCAAAACGACGAATTAAAAAATCTCGGCGGCGATACAATCCGTATTCCCGATACCGGGGACACGATGCGAATTGATAATACCCAACGAGTCGAACAAAATTCTGTTATAAGTTCGGGACTCGGCGGCGGAATAAAAATTGCATCCGGACGGAATAACATTTACAAACTCAACGGAACCGAATATGAGTTAGTTGAAAAAATTTCCGAATCGACTTCCGAGGCGCAAATATTTCTCATTGCCAAAGGGAAGACAAAATTTATTCTCAAATATTATTACCCATTCGTCAAACCGAAAATGGATGTAATTGAAAAGCTTCGTTCTTTTACCCATCCCGATATTGTTAAGATCATCGACTCGGGTTACTTTGAAGAAAGGTTTTTTGAAATTACAACATACGCCGATCAAGGTTCGCTGCTGAAACATTTACCGATAAACGATGTTAAGACAATTAAACAAATTGTAAAAGAGATAACAAACGCGCTCGAGCATTGTCATAAAAACGGAATCATTCATCGCGACATTAAACCCGCCAATATTTTTATAAAAGATAAAAAGAAGAAAGATATTCTTGTTGGCGATTTCGGTATCGCATCAATTGTAGGCAGTGATGAAGATTTACGACGCACCAGTATTTTTCAAACTCCCATCTACGCCGCGCCCGAATACCGGATGACATTAGGCGGTCAAACGATCATCTCGAAAGCCGTCGATTATTACGCACTCGGCATTACCGTGTGGGAAATGTGGAGCGGTAAACTGCCGCCGGACGGGATGGACGACCTGGAGTTTTTGCGATTGATGTTCGAAGGTTCACCCCCATTACCGGCAGGCATGGATGACGAAGTAGCTTATCTCATAAAAGGATTGACAACACGCGATTATAAAAAACGCTGGGGTTATGGTGAAGTACAAAAATGGTTGAAAGGCGATCCGGTTGATTTGTATGTCGAGGAAATATCGGTCCCATCAAAAGCATTCAATTTCGGCGAAGTGAAAGGGACGAAAATTAAAGTCGATCAACCGAAAGAATTGGCAAAACTTCTCCACACTCATCCTGAATTGGGGCGCAAACATTTATACCGCGGCACTATTAAAGAATGGTTGAAGAAAGTCGGAGACCAACGCCTTTATATTGAAATCGCGGATATCGTTGAATTCAGATTTAAAGAAGATGAAATAACCGGGACAAAATACTCCGCTTATGTAATCGATCGGGAATACCCATTCATCGGCACAACAGGCAACGAATGCAAAACAAAGGATGATTTAGCCTCCGAACTGAAAAAGAATTTCACTACATATAAAGCCGAACTGAAGGATCCCAATCACTTGTTGTTTTTATATCTTCTTTCTAAAAATATGGAAAAGGAAGTCGATCAATTCCGTCACTATTTTAAAACTTTAGACGGAGAGACGGCGCTTTACTATTTGATCTATTCGTTGATCGCTTCATTCAATCCGAAACTCCCTTTTCAATTCGGAGTTAGGAAAAATGCAAAGTCGGCGGCAACGATCAAAGAAGCGGCTGAAATTATTTTTCAAAATTCCTTTTTTGCTAAAGAAATAACAAAGAGTAAAGAGTTCTCCGTATGGCTGGAATTTAAGGACAAAGAGATTTGTGAAAGTTTTAAATCGTTTATTGAATCGAATGAAAAATCAAAATCCTTTGAAAAACTTATTCCTTATATCCTTGATCCTGAAAGAGGATTTATAGGATTAAATGGGAAAGAGCGCAAGACACTAGCAGAAATTGGATGGGAAATAAGTGAGAACTACAAAGAATATATAAAGATACTAAAGCAACCCGACGCAGATTTGTATTACTTCTTTGAAGCAAAAGGGTACACCGGCGAGATTGAGTTTTACCAAAAAGCATTCGATATGGAAATAACCAAAAATAAATCGGGTGTTTATAATGATTATATAGGTGTTTGTAAAATTGTCAAAAGTACAGGCTGCAGTATGCGGATTACCCCCGGCGGTATTCCGTTGAAAACCCCGGATGATATAATTAAAAACTATTCAAAACTAAACAGCGATACAAAAAAAGAGCTGGGCAATCCTCAATCGTTTATGAGTGCCTGGCTGGCCGTGTTTTACCATGAAGAGCCGATGAGTGATGACGATAAATTTTACATATATTTTCGTGAAGATTATGAAATAAGATTGAAAAAGTATTTTGAGTTTCTGAATAAACTCGACTCTTCAAATAAACTTGCAAAGAATTATAAAGAGGCTGTTGAGAAAATTAAAAGAGTTACGGCAAAATATACCGGGAAAAGCTTTCTATCGAAGACGGAAAAATATATTACATGGGCAATTCCGGTTTTGTCAGCCGCTCTGCTTTTTGCATATACAATAATTGTTGATGACAATCATCTCCCTGGCAATGCATTCGATCTTAATTCAATCTATTATATTGTGTTTGCAGTATTAACTGCCGGGTTTTTGCTCTGGAGCGGTTATGAAGAATCCGATTTCAGCCTGTCAACAGGATGCATCGGTGGACCTATCGTCGGGGCCATTCTTGGCTTCATTGTTTACTATATTTTTTATTTTATTATTTCAATACCAATTGTGCTGGGAATTTTTCTGGCTTTAATTCTCTATTTTATAATCAATATGTTAAACGGGATAAGGGAAGCATATACCGAATTACAGAATGAACTTCAAACGGATATTGACCAGGATGAACTGGACACAGCCGCATTTCAGTACGCGTTTGGAATTACAAAAGATTTGGAGCTTCCGTCATTTGAGATAAACAAAGATATTATATCAGACCGAAGAATTATCCGGTTAAAATTATGGGGAGCGAGTATCGGCTTCTCTTTGATGTTATTGGCAGTACTGTTCATATTAATTATTCACAACCCGGACATAACTTTATAAGGAAAGAAGATTGTCAAAAGTATGCACAGTTTGTAAATCGCCAAATAGAGATTTAGCCAAGTTCTGCAAGCGATGCGGAATTAAACTTATCTCGGAATCTAAAAATGATTACGATGATTTGGTCGGCAGGGATGAAGTTAAAAAAGCGCTGGATGAATTGGTGAAGTCTCTCGTTGTCTATAGAAAAGAATGGAAGAGTTCAACCGGGTTTAATGCGAACATGCTTATAACCGGCAACTCTGGATCCGGCAAAACAGCCATAGCAAATTTTACGGCGAAAATATTGTTTAAGAATAACATTATAAAGACCAAACTCCCCGACTCATACGACGCAACCGAATTCGACGACCAATCGGCTAATATAGAAGAGATATTCAATCAAGCCAAAGGCGGAATACTCTTCATAGATAATTTCGATAAACTTATTCCGCAGAATGATACCACATCGGCGCAGGCAAACCGTTTAATCAATCAAATTGAAAAACAAGGGAACGATCCAATAATAATTGTTACCGGGTTAAAGAGTATTCTTGATAAATATATTATTGACAATCCTTCCTTCCGCAACAGGTTCGAATATTATTTCAAATTGAGAGATTACGATTCGGGGGAACTCTACTCTATCTGTAAAAATAAATTAGAGGAGTTCGAACTCAAACTAAATGAAAAATCAGCCGCGAGGTTATCTGCTTTAATAAAACATTCCATAAGAACAGTGGAAGGCTCGGGCAGAAACGCACACCTTGCGGTTAACACAGCCGGCGATATTGCGCGCGCATATTTTGCAAGGATATCCGACGGGGGCACGAACGATAAAATCATATCGCTAAAAGATATCTCAGGTAATATACCCGATCAAAAATCATTAAACCAACTTTTTGCCGAATTCGATGAACTGATTGGTTTGGAAAAAGTAAAAGCAGCTGTAAGAGAAATTGCCAGCCACATTCAATACATGAAAAAACGTAAACTTGAAAATCCGGGAGAAGATACAAAAGTCGGAATGCATCTCGTGCTAACCGGGAACCCCGGAACCGGGAAAACTATGATAGCAAGAAAACTCGGCGAGATTTTAGCCGCGATAGATTACCTGGATAAAGGACATGTAGTTGAAGTGGACAAAAGCGGACTTGTCAGTCAATACGTTGGCGAAACTCCCCAGAAAGTTCAGAAGAAATGCGATGAAGCTTTCGGGGGAATTCTATTTGTTGACGAAGCATATTCTTTGGCCTCCGCGGAAGGATCTGCAAATAGTCATAGTAAAGAAGCTGTTGAAACATTGTTAAAAAGAATGGAGGACGACAGGGATAAATTTATGGTAATTGCCGCCGGTTACCGTAAAGAGATGGAATTGTTCGTAAATTCAAACCCGGGATTGCGAAGCCGCTTTGACAGATACATTCATCTCGATGATTACAAACCGGATGAATTAGCGGCGATATATAAATTCTTTGCCCGCAAAAGCAATTACATCGTTTCACCCGAAGCTGAAGATAAATTGCAAGACATCGTAGAAGAAATGTATAAAAAACGGGACCGCAATTTTGCAAACGGCCGCGAAGTAAGAAAATTATTCGACCAGACAATGCTCAATCTTTCCGATAGAATAATTAAGTCTGTGAGCAATACAGAGCAAGTTGATACAAACACAATATTGGCGCTGGACCTGCCGTGCGAAGAAACGGAAGTTAAAAATCTCGACCAGATATTCGCCGAAGTTAATTCTCTCATCGGGTTGGAAAATGTTAAGAAGCAGTTAAATAAAATGGCGGCTTTCATCCGCGTTGAACAGTCGCGTAAAAAGATTTTAGGAAAATCATCATCGATAGATTATCATTTCGCGTTTCTAGGTAATCCGGGAACAGGGAAGACTACGGTTGCAAGATTCCTTGGTAAAATATTCAAATCCCTCGGGTTGATCTCAAAGGGGCATTTGGTTGAAGCAGACAGGTCCGACCTTGTTGCAAAATTTGTCGGGCAGACATCCGACAAAACAAACAAGTTGATCGATTCCGCGATGGGAGGAGTTTTGTTTATCGATGAAGCATATTCACTCGTTGTTGAAAACTCCGGGAATGATTTCGGCCGGCAGGCTATCCAAACATTATTAAAGCGGATGGAAGATGACAAGGGTAAGTTTATTGTAGTAGTAGCGGGATACCCGGCTGAAATGACAAAGCTTATCAATTCCAATCCCGGTTTACAATCACGATTTAAAAAGCAAATTACATTTGAGGATTACTACCCCGGCGAACTAATGCTGATCTTTAAAAAGTTTGTTAAAGACCGTGGACTTAAAATTGATGAAAAGGCGGAAAAAAAAGTAGAGCTTTTACTAGAGGAGCTTTATTCGAAACGCGATAAAAATTTCGGCAACGGGCGGACAGTGAGAAATTTATTTGAGACCGTTTTGGAGAATCAAAGCTTCAGGCTCTCGGAGTTTCTCGATTCCCCGGAACTTAATGAAGAGTTGCTGCTGACAATCAAAGAAGAGGATATTGCGTTATGATTTGTCTCCATTGCTATTTTGAGATTGACGATGATTCGACATTTTGCGACCAGTGCGGCAATGAAGTGTTGGTATGCCCGGCATGCGGTAAAACCGGCACCGGCAAGAAATGTCAGAACGACGGCTCCAAGCTGGTTAGAAATAACGGAGACATGAATTTCCAACAAAAGAAATTCTTCCAAACAAAAAGACTTGAAGAAGTTGTAAAAAGTGAGCTCTCATTAATAAACAAAAATCTTAATCTGGAATTGAAAATTGAGAACGGAGATATACTGGGAAGAAAGACGGGAAGATTTGCCGATAAACTGTCGGCATTGAAACAGATTTCTTCGAAGCATCTTTCATGCAGCTTCAACAAGCAAACCGGCTGGACAGTTACGGATTTGAACTCAACCAACGGAACAAAGCTAAACAATATAAAACTGATACCTGCCAAACCTTATCAACTCAAAAGGGGAGACTCGCTGATTATTGCCGATGTGGAATTTTATATATCAATTAAAAAACAATAATGATTGACATCCGCGCATTCTAACCTTATATTCAAAAGTTCATCTGGTTATTCGGACTAAATTCTAAATTATAGAAGTGTACTTAGTGCAATTGTGTCATGAAGCCGGATTTCACTTAATAATCGATTTCAATGACTAAGCATGGAATAACCTAATGATGAAGCGGATATTTATCCTTATACCCATCCTATTAATACTACTTACAAATTGCGGCGATTCTTTTGACTATGATGTTGCAGGTAAGTCATATTTAGTTACCAGTCCAACGCTGAATATAAGAGAAAGCGCACGCCCGAATTCAAAGAAAGTTGGATCGCTTAAGGAAGGGGACGTAATAGTCGCAAAATATCAAGTGCGGGAATGGATCGCTTTAGATTACAGCAATAAAATTTCTTATGTGAGCAGCAAATATTTAAAAGCGTTCGAGATAATCGAAATGGAAGAGACTTTTGATCCCGTGTTAAATCCAACATCGGCAACAATAAAGACTTATATAGATGATTACGGTGATTGGGCATCGTGGAAATTTTGGGTAACACTTATAGTGCTAAGTTTTGTCTCACTCATTTTAATAAATATAGGATTAGTTTTACCGCCAATCATCAGGGTAAAGGAAGACGGATTTAGAGAATACGGTCATTACTTTCCCTACTTCACGGCCTTTCTTGGATTTCTATTTGCAATTGCGTTTGTGTTTTGGGAAGAGTCCGTACTGCGATCAATATTCATTGATCCGTTTTGGTGGTTAACTACCGGAAAAGGGGGTGTCGCCTGGTATCTTTGGATTATTTCTTCGCTCTGGGGGATCGGTGCTTTTATTTGGTTCATAATATTTGTTCTCTATTTTAAATTTACCGGATTATTTTTGTGGATATTCTTTCTAATAACGGGAATAGTAACTTTTATAAATTTAGCATATTTGTCTATAGCCGGAATCGTGATTTTTGTAGGTATTGCTGTTGCAGTAATTGGAATTTACATCTTGATTGGCTTGGGGCAGGGTTCATCTCAGACAGGAAATTACAAAAGTGATGAAAATTTGGGAAGCAAACCGAGAGAAAAGAAAGTGGATGAGCAGATGAAATTTCAACAGTGGGAGAAAAAATGGTGGGATGATTATAACAAAAACAATCCCAAATAATTATTAACGGAATTATTCCGTGATTGCTTTTCATTATATTCGTTAATAAAATTAATTTTTGAAAAAAGTAGTGATTCACAATCATGAAACTCATAGCGCTCGAAATTGAAAATGAAGGTTTTACATCCGCAGATTTTCAACCTTACTTAGAAGATGAAGCCCGCGCCGTATGGGAGTTATACAAAAAAGAGATTGTCCGCGAGATCCATTTTCGTAAAGACCGGCACACGGCGGTTTTAGTAATGGAATGCGAAAGCGTTAACCATGCCAGGACATTACTCGCCAACTTGCCGCTTGTAAAAAATAATCTGATTACTTTCGAAATTATTCCGTTGATGCCTTATCCCGGATTTGAAAGATTGTTCGGTAAATAATTTAATTCCGGATAAAAGGCTAATTCGGGGCAGAATAGAGCTTTTTTGTTCATTTCTAAAAAAGTCATCCTCCACGGTACAACCAAATATTCACTAAGTAAGTCTCAAAATATATCTTTCCAGAATCTTGAAACAAATAGTAATAAGGGTGCGTCTTATTTGTTACTAAAAAATTGAAAGTAATAGGGGAAATCGAAATGAAAACAATCACCCGTATCGAAGAAATGATTTTGCTCTCGATTTTAAACCTCGGTGATGAAGCTTACCTGGTGTCGATTCAGAATTATCTCTCGGATATTTCCGATAAAAAAGTTTCTCTCACGGCTGTACATCTGCCGTTGAGCCGTTTGGAAAAGATGGGCTATCTCGATTCCGAATTCGGCGAAGCAACAGCGGTACGCGGCGGACGAAGGAAAAAGATTTACCAAGTAACGGAAGAGGGACTTGCCGCATTAAAAGAGTACCGCAAACTAAGTAACAAACTTTGGGATGATTATCTCAAAGCAGAAACAAATTAAGGGGGGTATTTGTGAATGCGCCGCCTAAAATAATGAGCAATCTACTGGCATGGATAGTCGATTACAAAGATAGGGAAAACCTTACCGGCGACTTTTCCGAAGTTTTCAGTGATCTATCTTCAAAGTCCGGCTATACCAGGGCAATAGTGTGGTACATTTTTCAAATATGCAAATTGATCCCGATTTATTTAATCGAGTCATTAATTTGGAGTTCAGCAATGTTCAATAATTATTTTAAAATCGCGTTCAGAAATTTGATTAAACAGAAAACATATTCACTTATTAATATTATGGGATTAGCGTTGGGAATGGCCGTTGCCATTTTGATATTGCTTTATATCAAATCGGAAACAAGTTACGATAAGTTTAACAGAGATGCTGATAGAATTGTACGTTTGGAAAGACAATTCTTAGGAGCAAACGGTGAAGTAAGGGGCGCCTTTGCTTCGATAGCCCCTTCATTTGTTCCAATTATTGAAAGAGACATTCCGGATTTCGAAAACATAACAAGAATTTTTTATCCGAACGAAATTACCGTAGGATACGGAAATAAAAGTTTTACCGAAACTCGTTTTTTCTTTGCCGAGGACGACATCTTCGAGATTTTCACTCTCCCGTTTATTGAGGGGGATCCCAAAACTGCATTAAAAAATCCGTTTACTATTGTACTATCGGAAACAACGTCAAACAAATATTTCGGCTCGCAAAATCCAATTGGAAAAATGTTTCAAATCTTCGACCGTAATTATAACGTTACGGGAGTAATAAAAGACACTCCATACAATTCACATGTGCATTTTGATTTTATCGCTTCGTATCTGTCATTGCTGGGTATAAACGGAGGCAGTAGTGAAGCGGATGATTACTTCCTGGGCAACAGTAATTTTTCAGATAATGTCTGTCACACTTACGGGAAACTGGCAAAAGGAGTCAGTGTTGAATCTGTACAAGCTAAGATTCCTATGTTATTGGACAAAACATTTCCCCCGCGAACCGGCGAAGACGGACGTGTAATAAAAATGAGTGAAACGGCAAATATATTTTTACGGAAACTTACGGATATTCATCTGCACGCAAACAATCCGAATGAACTTGAACCAACAGGGAATTCGATTTATATAACAATATTCACTGTTGTGGCGATTTTCATCTTACTTATTGCATGCATCAATTTTATAAATCTTTCTACAGCCCGCAGTTCAAGGAGAGCCAAGGAAGTCGGATTAAGAAAAGTAGTAGGGGCTTTTCGCCGGATGCTTATATCGCAGTTCTTGGGGGAGTCGATGTTCATCTCATTGCTGTCGGTTATTGGCGCCGTAGTTTTGGTTATGTTGGCTATTCCATATTTTGAAACGTTTGCCGGTACGCAGATTAAATTCAATATAGCTGAAGATTCAACTGTATTGTTTATACTTCTGGCCGTATTTCTTAGTGCAGGTTTAATTGCCGGAATTTATCCGGCACTATATCTATCAGCTTATAAGCCTGCTTTAATTCTACGAGGGGAAGTTACAAAAGGAACAAAAGGAGTTTTATTCAGAAAAGTTCTGGTTGTATTTCAATTCGCAATTTCTTCCGCACTGATTATAGCAGTAGCAATTATATTCAAACAAATGAATTATATAAACTCAGCAAACCTAGGGTTCAACAAAGAAAATGTTGTTCTACTCCCTTTAGACGGGAATATGAAAGATAGATGGGTTGATATAAAACAAAACCTTCTCAAAGATACTAGAATAGTCAGCGCTGCAATTTCTAAACGCGCGCCTTCCGGTAGATTAATGGACGCACCGGGATTTCAAGTTGAACTAAAAGGGGAAATATTAAACTCTCCTTTCGGGATGCCGCATAACCGGGTTGATTACGATTTCTTTAAGACTTTCGGAATGGAAATAATTGCAGGTAGAGACTTTTCAGTTGATCACCCTACTGACGACAGCCTTGCATATGTAATTAACGAAACAGCATGCCGCAGACTTGGATTTGCAGAACCAAAAGATGCAATAGGAACGAACATTACGGCAAGAAGGATAGACGCCGGGAAGATAATCGGGGTTGTGAAAGATTTTCATTATGAATCTCTGCGGGAAGAAATTCTTCCCATTATAACATATATTGTGCCGGGGCAAGCTAATACTATTGCAATCAGAATTGCGCCGGGCAATGTAAAGAGCGCAATTGATTATATAAAAGATGTTCTTCAACAGTATGAACCCGGCATGAACTTTCAATATGACTTCCTCGACACCCGCCTAAAAGCTCAATACGAGAATGAAATTGAAATGATGGAATTGTTCGTATATTTTAGTTTGCTGGCAGTAGCTATTGCGTGCTTAGGTCTGTTCGGTTTAGCCGCATTTACTGCGGAACAAAAAGTTAAGGAAATAGGAATTAGAAAAACACTCGGCGCTTCGATTCCGGGTCTTACGTTTCTGTTAACAAAGCAATTTGCGCTTTGGGTGGTTCTTGCAAATGTTGTCGCTGCTCCGCTGGTTTATTTTGCTATGACCGATTGGTTAAACGGGTTTGCATATAGAACAGATATAACTATTGGGGTTTTTATGATAGGTTTCGGTTTGTCATTACTAATTGCCGTAGCAACTGTAAGTGTACAGACTATTAAAGCCGCCATGGCAAACCCGGCAAATACACTTCGCACTGAATAAATACTTACAAAAACAATCCCGGCAGGCAGCCGGGATTGTGATTTCATACTTCATCCCAGATTTAACTTTTATTCTTACCGGTATATAATTAACTTTTACAGGAATTATTAGTCCTTTCAGAACAGTGGTGTGAAATGAAAAATGTAATCTTTCTCCTATTTCTTTTTATTATAGTGTGCATTGGTTGCAGTAACAAAGAAGAAACCATCGGACTTTCCGGAACGTATGCCTACAACGGCTATACCGCTGAGGATGTGCCGACAATATCCGGAACCCTTGATTTGGATGTGAGCGATTCAACACATGTAACCGGAACATGGCAGTTAAGTCAGGTTAATGAAGAAAACAATGTTGGTCCGCAAATTGGCACAGGTAATCTTGAAGGTGGGTTTAACAATGATGTGCTTATGTTGGACTTGAATCCCGGTTGGGCGGATAATAATGTTTTTCTCATAGGTAGATTTGAAGGTAATACTTTTTCGGGCACATGGGAGTATTCCGGTTTTGCCGGTGTAATTAATCAAGGATATTTTACCGCGGAGAAAAATTAGAATCTTATTTATGGATTACAAGTGACTGGTTTTATATTTGTTAAAGTTGTTTCTTACCGATCAAGTGAAACCTCATCATAATCAATTTACCTGAGGTAGAGATCATAGATCAACTTTTAAAAAGCAAATTCATGTTTTAAAAATCTCCGCCTTTTTAAACCAATTCTTATTTGTTTTGTCAAACAGTAAAATGCATCCACTGCATTTATAGAGTCTTAGTGATTGAACAACAAAAAGGGGGTTGTCATGAAATCAAAACATTTAATGATAGTCTTTTCAGTGATACTTTTATTGTCATTGAGAATTAATATATCCGCACAGTCTAATTCGGCTTACCCAATTGTAGATACAGGCCAACAAACTTTTTATAACAACACAAATGAAATCTCCGCACCATCGCAAGGTGAATTATTCTACGGGCAGGACGCACAATTCAACGGCAACCAGCCCTCTTACACCGATAACGGCGACGGCACAATCACCGATAACGTAACGGGGCTCATGTGGTCGCAAACACCCGACTTAAATAATGACGGCGTAATTGATGCCGATGATAAATTAACCTATTACGACGCCATTGAAGCGGCTGAATCTTTAACTCTCGCAGGCTACAATGATTGGCGAATTCCATCCATCAAAGAGTTGTATTCGTTGATGATGTTCTACGGTCTCGATCCGAGCGGTTATAACGGGAGCACGGAAGGATTTGTACCATTCATCAACACACAATATTTTGAATTCGGCTATGGCGATGAGTCGGCCGGTGAACGCAGCATAGACGCGCAATTTGCAACCACCTCAGTTTATGTAGGAACAGTTATGGGGGGACAGAGTGCGATGTTCGGTCTTAACCTTGCCGACGGTCGAATTAAAGGATATCCCATTGATCCAACGCCGATGGATCCCGACGGCAAAGGTTATTATGTTCTTTTTGTTAGGGGCAATACTGATTACGGCATTAATGATTTTGTAAACAATAATAACGGCACCATCACCGATAACGCAACCGGCTTGATGTGGACTCAAAACGACAGCGGTGAAGGAATGAATTGGGAAGATGCGCTCGCTTGGGTACAGCAAAAGAATAATGAAAATTATCTCGGGCACGATGATTGGAGATTGCCGAACATAAAAGAATTGCAGAGTTTAATTGATTATACACGTTGCCCACAAACGACAAACTCCGCCGCTATAGATCCCCTCTTTAATTGTTCGACAATTATTGATGAGGGAGGAGACGTAAATTATCCTTTCTATTGGAGCGGAACAACTCACATTAATATGGTTAATGGAAGTAATGCGGCTTATGCTGCTTTCGGTGAAGCACTCGGTTTTATGCAGGATCCGTTCGGAGGTAATTACACTTTAATGGATGTTCACGGCGCCGGCGCGCAGCGGAGCGATCCTAAAACAGGTGACCCGGATGATTATCCCTACGGTCACGGTCCACAGGGAGATGTGATTCGCATATATAATTATGTCAGACTCGTAAGAGATGCAGATGTACAAACATCCATCGGTGATAATGAATCAACATTGCCCGACGGTTTTGTGTTGAATCAAAATTATCCCAATCCGTTTAACCCGAGTACAACAATTTCTTTTTCAATTCAAGAAAAAGATATTGTAAAATTAGCGGTCTATGATTCACTTGGAAGAGAAGTTGAGGTGCTGATTAACAATGAAGTTGAGTCTGGGTTTCACTCTATTAATTATAATGCTGAATCACTTTCCAGCGGAGTTTATTATTATAGTTTAACATCGGGCGGGTTGGCGCAAACAAAAAAATTATTACTCGTGAAATAGTATCATATGACCTAAACTATAAATAGATTCTCCTCAAGATGATGAAAGCACGGAAAGCAATACCGGGGGTCATCCTTGAGAATTGGGGAGATACCAAGTACATCGAGCTGATTGAAGCCAGCGGCGATGTTCAAACGGTACTGGGTGTAACACAAACAGAGTTATGCGGTATGGTGGAACAGTATGTGAGGAACGCGGCCGGTTAATAATTAGAAGTTGGCTCAAAAGGAATTATTCAAATTAAGAATCTGCGAAAATCGGTAACAATCAGTGTCATCCGCGTTCTATTTTTCAAAAAATTTGACTTTTGAGACAACCTCTTTAAAATATTTCCTATAGTAATTATGACCTCATTGGTAGTTGACAAACTGTGTAGGGAAATCGTAATCGGCTTCTTTTACAGCCTGCATAACAGCCTGCAGATCATCCTTCTTTGCTCCCTGCACGCGTACCCTCTCATCCATAATTTGGGCGGAGACTTTTAACTTAAGCTCTTTTATCAATTTAGTTATCTTTTTCGCGTTGTCTTTCGAGATCCCGCTTTGAAGATGAATAACCTGTTTCAATCTTCCGCTCCCCGAAGGTATGGGTTCATCTTCTTTCATTACTTTTAAAGATAGCCCGCGTTTGATGAATTTATTCTGAAGTATGTCGATCGATTGCTTGCGCGAATAATCATCTTTTGTGTCGATGTTCAACAGCTTGTCTTTTTTGTTCAGATCAATTTCCGTTTTGGAATCTTTAAGATCGTAACGCTGGTGAATTTCTTTTATTGCCTGGTTTACCGCGTTATCCACTTCTTGAAGATCAACTTCCGAAACAATATCGAATGATGAGTTCTTTGCCATTTTAAATTTCTCCCGATTATTATTAACAAATATAACAAATTGAGAAGAGAATTAATTAACCGTTACTTCTCCCGGAATACAGCAACCTCTCCCCCGTAACAAAACGACTTCTGCTATAGATAATGCCAAATGGAAAGTCCGACCGTTTATTTGTAACTCTGGTATTTGTTGATATTGTGAAGCTCACCGGTTCGCGAGATATCAGCACACTCCAAAACATGCTTGTCGTACCCGTTGAGCGTTGAATTAACATCGCACGCGCTAAAAATATTTTACGTTCCTGTCTGTCTCGAGACTAACGACATGTATAAATCAAGGATTCCTAAAACCAAAGTAAAAGTTAAATATACCTTTATCATAGGGGAATACTTTTTGAGATAACTTAGATTTTTAAATTATTTTTAGTTGACATTAGGATGAATTATTTTTACTATTAAAATGAAATATATTCCCTGCCTATATTGAAAATCAATATTAAGAGACTTTTGATAACATTATTTTGAGACTACGATAATTCTAAAATATTTTGAATCACAGATGGTAAAAATAAGAAATATTGAATGCTTATTACATCAATCAAAAGAATCTCAACTCAATCAATTTTATTGTCTTATAGCTTTGCATAAATGCTTCGAGGAGCGATTACTCAGCTATAAAAAGAAATTGACATTGGAAGAAAAACATCTTCTCATTCCCGCTCAAAAAAAACATTGTTCAAATTCCGTAAACATTAAATCAGGTGCAAAGAAAACCGGTCGATGTTTAATCCATATTTATTATCATTATTCTCTCAAGTTTAGAGACTTGAGAGAATAAATTTCTATATGACTTGTTTCTTGGCAATTCATAATAGATGAATTTAAAAAACAATATTTACGATCAGAAACAAGCACGTAAACATGTGGAATAATAAAACAGTCAAAATACTATTTAGATTATATTGAAAAGCATTTATGTAAGATAATTGCGTCAAGCTAATTCGGTCTATAAAAAAGTATAATTATCGTATTGCAATATCATCAAATGTTCGGTACTTGTGTGGCTTCTTTTAGACAATAATTCACAGGTGAATTATGTTAGTTAGAGAAGAAATTTATAGGAAGATGTACGGTTTAGATAAGTTGTCCGTAGCAACTTCGGAGGGATATACGCTAATTGACTATAACTCAATACTCTACCTAAAAGCTTATAACAATTATACAATTTTCTCTTTGACAGATAAAACAAAGTTGATCGCATCAAAAAATCTAGGATATTTCGAAAGAAAATTTTTAAATAAACCCTTCATTAGAATTCACCATTCTTACATTGTAAACGCAACAAAAATTACCAAATACCTTAAAGCCGAGGAACGTATTGTTATAACAAATGAAGAAAGTATTCCAGTATCTAGGAAAAGAAAAGATGCACTTTTGCGGTTATTTAAATAATAATGAATACATAGTATTCACTAATACTGGCATGTTATACAAAAACCTCAACAAGTTATTAAGTGAGTCTTTTAAGAATAACTTCATCATATTATATTGACAATAGATCAGTTGACCGGCAATAAGTAGACGTGGAATTTGAGCAGCTAGGAATGTATTACCTCGTGAACCAGCTTATGCGCAGTATGTATTAAGCAAAATTTTTAACATGGATATAAATGTTAATTATAAAGAGGTCACAAGTTTGTTCAAATATCTTTATTACCGTTTTAAATATCCAATAGTGCTACAATATGATAGAAATGATTGTGGAGCTATATCATTATTAAGTATTCTCCGATATTGGGGTGGAAATACAAGTATAGTCAAATTGAGAGAACTATGTAATACGACTGTTGATGGTTCTACGATGCTAGATATTGTTAAAGCCGCTGAGCAATTGGGTTTCGATGCAAAAGGAGTAAGAGGTGAATTTTGCGACTTGGAAAAAAAATTAAAACCGTGTATTGCACATGTCATAAAAGATAAATTACAACACTACATTGTAATCTTCAAAATTTCTAAAAATTCTTTATTGGTTAGCGATTTCGAAAAAGGATTATCCAAAATAAGTAAACAAGATTTTTTAAAAATATGGGAAACCAAATCCGCAGTACTTCTAAAACCGAAAATCGATTTAATAAATGAAAAGACAATCAAGTTCTTCTGTTGGATAAAAAAGTATTTAAAGAAAGAAGAGTCATGGATATATCAAACAATATTCTTGGGAGTATTATATACAATTACCGGTTTGTTAACGTCGGTTATTATAAAGTTAATAATTGATGAGTTCATACCGGGGAATGAATACCATAAAATAATGATCACCGGTATATTTTTATTGTTGTTGTTAACTTTCAAGTCGCTAGCCGGGTATCTACGAAACAGGTTCTTCATTAATATTAATAAGCGGATTAGTATTAATATTAACAGGGATTTCATTTCACATCTATTTTGTCTGCCTAAAAAATTTTTTGACACAAGAAAAGTCGGCGATATTAAGTCAAGGATAAATGATATTGCCAGAATTCAACAAATCGTTCTAAAAATTTCAGGAGCAACGGTTATTGATTTATTGGTTGTTCTTGGATCAGCTGCAATGATGTTTTATTTCTCAACAACCCTTGGGTGGATAGCAATAACAACATTACCAATTCATGGAATATTATTGGCCATCCATTCAAAGAGAATCAAAAATGAGCAGCTTGATGTTATGAAAAGCTCTGCTCAAGTTGAATCCGCTTATTTTGATACAATTAGCGGAGTAGATGAAATATATAATTATAATTCCGCGTCATTTTTCTCAAACGTAAATATATTTTTCTTTCGGGATCTACATAAAAAGATTGAAAAATTAGGGCTAACCAAATCCTTCTTGGGACTTATATCCGAATTTACAGGAATTATTATTTCGATTGGGTTATTAACTATCGGTGCTCTACTGGTAATTAACGATAGAATCTTACTAGGTGAAATGATGGCCTCCTACTCATTATTGTCATATATATTTCCGGCAATTAATAGTCTTGTTGATGCTAACATCTCTTGGCAGGGGGCACAACTTGCAACTCAAAGATTAATGGATATCTCTCTGGTACCAACAGAAGCCAATGATGGTATGTTGCCATTCAAATTTAAGGAAGTTCTTGAAGTAAAAAATGGATCATTCTCTTGGAATCGCCGGAGATCTTTGCTCGAGAATATAAATATTGAATTAAAAAAAGGAAGAATTACATCACTTGTAGGTAATAATGGTTCAGGGAAAAGTACATTAGTTCAAATACTGCAAAGAAAATATTCTCTACAGGAAGGATCTTTATATGTCGATGGTATTGATGCAAACATGATTGATTTACAAGAATATAGAAAGGGAATTGGAGTAGTGCCCCAGAATATAAAAGTATTTACCGGCACACTTCTGGATAATATTCTAGTTGGACGAAAAATCGATAGTGTTGATGAGATAAAAAAAAAACTAAACAAGATGGGTCTCGAATCTTTTTATTCAAAGTTTGAAAGCCATCTAGGTACTATGGTGGGTGAGGATAATCGTAAACTTTCCGGGGGTGAGAAGCAAGTAGTCGCACTGACAAGAGCCTTATGGGATGAACCTGATGTACTAATTGTCGACGAAGGATTTAACGGCCTGGATACTGAGTTAGAGTTAATTGTACATAAACTTCTGATAAAGCATTCTAAAAATGGATCAGTTTTATTAATAACTCATAATCGAGATATTATTCTTAACACTGATTTTGTATACATACTTGAAAACGGAGAAATTATTCAAAGTGGGGAACCAAGAAAGATATCCCTGGAGCGAAGTCCGTTTAAAGGAAATAATGATAATCATGATAAGAATATGCGTCGGGTAGCGTTAGCAAATGGATGAAGCCGCCAAAATATCAAAAACTATTTTTGTTAATTCTAAAATTAAAACTTGGCAAATATTTATGCTGCTTTCTTTTTCTTATTTGCTTATGGCGTTAATATCAAACACACTGATATTCTCACGAGAGACGTATCATTCGCTGTTGTCAGAGAGGATGGAATCCACGCAAATTGATGATTATATGAACCTAGTAAGAAAAATGAATATTCTTCAATATTTCATGGTTCCTGTTTTGCTCTGGTTCAAAATTTCTTTTATCGCGATGCTGATACAACTCCCATTGCTGATTAAATTCATTCAAATTTCTTTTAAACAAATTTTCAGGATAGTAGCACTTGCACAAATATCGGTTTTACTGGCCAGCGTAATTATTATCGCGAATTTCCTTTTCTTTTCTCCAGAAAGTATAGATATGGAGAGCTTAAAAGAAGTTCCTTTGTCGTTGACATCATTTCTTGATAGCACCCAATATTCCATGCCGGTTTGGAATTTTTTGAACAGTTTTAATTTTTTTGATATTCTATGGATTATTATAGTCTGCAAGGGTATTACATCAACCGGGAAACTCGATATGGAGAGCTCGGTAATACTTGTATTATCTGTTTGGATCAGTATACTCGTACTCCAATTTGCTATATCATTTTATATAAATAATATAATGTCATGAAAGATGTAGCAAAGATTCTTTTACATTGGATTTCTGCCTCTTCCTTTCGAGTATAGCGGACTTTGAAAAGCCTTGAGCTTTTATAGTAAGTATTACATGTACGGTATTTACAAATTGATTAAAAAGAAATGCAAAAAGTAATATGAGAAAGAAAGTAATAGCAATAATAATTGTACTTCTGATCATGGTAATTGCAATGCTGTTGATGAAGGAGGGGGAAATTGATGATAAGTTACCGGTCGGATCTAAAATGCCTAATTACAGTTTTATTGATAAAAGTGGAGAAAGAGTAATTCTTTCGAGCTCACTTCATGCTGACGGAGAATATACTATACTAATATACTTTAATACAGAATGTCGCCATTGTGTAGAGGAACTAAACCAACTTAATACGAATATTGAAAAATTTGAGACCACGAATATTTTATTAATGACTTCAGAGCAGGATTTTTTTACAAAGACAGAAGTCCATAGCTGGCATGAATTAACTGATAGAACCAACATTTCATTTGGTATAGTGAATAAAAAAACATTTAGAAATATATTCGGCCATTCTGCGACACCTTCTATTTATGTTTATGATAGTAAAGATAAATTGGTAAAGAAAATATTCGGGGCGATAAAGATCAGTAAGTTATTGGAGTACGTAAAGATCTGATGATCCGGAGCATCAGGTTGCACGGACTACTATAAAAATAGGTAGTTATTAACAAGCATAATAAAATTAAGGAGGTTCTCATGGAAGAATTGACTTGTTCACAAATGGAAAACATTTGTGGAGGGATGAAACAAGGTACCAGTGAAGAAGGAAGCACTTATGGTGGTGGTATCTGTTGGTCGGCCGTAGGTTGGGGATTGTTAACTATTTTTGCTGGTTTTACAGGCCAAATAGCGTTTGGCGCGGGATTTGCGATGGCAGGTGTTGAGGCTCTTCACGAATGTTACGGTTGATTCATCAGACCTGAACAATCAGAAAGCTAGTGATACTTTAGCTAGCTTTCTGATTTGTAAACTTTGACAATACAATATGATTACGATTGTTTTCGAAAGTATTAGTAATTAGATGAAGATCAATAAATATTGCTGAAAGAACTCCAAAATTGTATTTATCTCTTGGATTAAAATATATCTACACATGGTATTTGATTATCATGAGGCCTAAGTTCTGAGTTTGTAATAACGGTTATCAATAGAAATGAAATGGTTGATATTGTGTTAAAACACGAAATCATGTTTATGAGCAAATAATAAAGTGAAAGAAATTGGCAAATGAATCCATATCAAAAAATTAGAAAGATAAACTCCATTTTATTGAAAAGATACGGCAAGAGGATACTAACATTTCTTCATATGTTTTGGGGAGTAATATTACTATTACTAACAAGTTTTGTTTTTGAAACAGCTAATAAAGTTCACCCAGACTTTGTGAAACAGTCGATTGCAGGTTTGGTCCTATTGTTTGTCTTCGGAGATCTTGCCACCATAATGTTCTCATTACAAGTTGAAACAATTCTATCAATTTCGGTTCTGAAAATATATCCGTTATCAGTGTTGCGTATTTTAAAACTAACCTATTATTATTTCTTTGCTCATTCCCGGGTTGCTTTATATATACTACCAGCTTTATATATTAGTTTTTTCTATTACGGTTTGCTTCATTCATTTATTTTCTATTTTGTTGTCGGTCTAATAATTTCCTATTTGCTTTCCACAGCAATAATAGCAGCTCTATTTTATTTGACCGAGTTAGTAAAGTACAAGTATGGTCATAAACAATTATTATGGTTCGCGGTACCATTTCTTTTAATGTTAGTGTTGGGGAATGATTCAACGATTATATACAATAATATTATTGTTGATTATATATATAACATGATAGGGCAATTAACCAGTTAGTACTATGAAAAAAAACCTTATTCGATTATTAAAGTTAGATGGGAAATCTACTTTTAAGTCGTCTGTCGTAGAACTTATTCTTCCGACAATTATTATCATTGTAACATTTCTGCTTGGAAGTTTTTCAACTCTTTTATTAAAAGTCATTTTTATAATGTCATTAATCTTATGTTTAGCACTTGCGGGAAAGGGATTATCATTCTCTCTGCTGGTAAATTATGTGGATTCACATGAAAAACTTTTAGAGTATTTTTCGATTAAATATTGTGTAGTTAGCTGTATTGTAATTGTAGTGATGATAGCCGCATATACTTTAAAAGAAAGCGCAGATTTATACTTTACGTTTATGGGATTAATTTCGGCAATCCCGTTTCTTTTAACATCCTACTTGCTGCTTTTCTTCTATTCCCTAAGTACCACTGAGCCGGAATTGATAAGTGTAGCAATTCTGTTTTTAGTAGCTGCGGTTATTTATAATCTTGGTTATTACGTTTTTGGATTAATAAATATTTGGGCGATACCTGCAGTTTTTGTGCTCTATTATTCATACTTCCGTTATATTCTCCCTTTGTTGAGTTCCGTGTATTTAAATAGATATGAAATAATCATGGAAAAAATATTATGAAAGTTATTGAGCTTAGCAGTGTTACAAAAGTGTATCCTAATAAAGTAGCCGCTCTTAAAAACTTGAATTTATCAGTTAAGAAAGGATGCATAACCGGCTTTATCGGTGTTAACGGTGCAGGGAAGTCTACAACTATTAACATAATATCAGGTCTCTTGCTGGCAAATTCAGGCTCGGTAAAAATTTTTGGAAAGGAATTGAAAAAAGGAGATTGGCGTTACAAGAAAAACATTGGTTTTGTCCTAGAGAAACCGCCTTATCTGGAATACCTAACGGGTAGAGAATTTTTGGATTTTGTGTCGTTAATGTACGATATGAGAGAGGATATAGCAGATAACAGAATTAACGAGCTATTAGATTTTTTTGAATTAACGAAGAAACCAAAAGAACTAATAAAGACTTACTCCAGAGGCATGAGGAAAAAGATCTCTTTAGCTGCGGCAATATTACCCCGTCCTGAGTTATTAGTTCTTGACGAGCCACTTGAAGGTCTTGACCCTCTTTCAGCGAATAATACAAAAAAAATGCTAAGTGATTTTGCGGAAGAAGGGGGAACTGTATTTTTTAGCTCTCACGAATTAGGAACAGTGGAAAATATTTGTGATAATATAATAATTATTAATGAAGGACAATCCGTATACCAAGGAACCGTGAATGATCTTAGATCAAAACATAATTTAGTTGAAAACGAATTAGCTTCTAAATCATTAGAAGAATTGTTCGTTAAATTAGTTGGTGAAGATAAGGAGGAGAAGAAACTATCGTGGTTTTAACTATATCAATATAGTTGAAGATATTTGAGACCAAGAGTCTAGTTGGATGTAAGTGATAAAACCGGATCGGTAAAAATTCACAAGGAAGATGGTAAGTTTCAGGAAGAAAGAACTTATCATCACCAAGATGATCCGAAGAAAAGCAAAGGGTAAACAGAACATGGAAATTCTGTCATAAAGAGCGTGCAGCATTATTACTTATATTTTAATTCTTTGCGTACTTTGCGATAGTTATACTGGTTTACTTTTTCTCAGGTGAATAAGGCCGAATTGAATTTATTAAAAAACTAATCCGGTGGCTGAGACTCACGAAGCAACCGTCATAGAACAAGTTAGACTATGAGCAAAGGTTATATGTACATACTAGAATGTGCAGACGGCAGCTACTATACCGGCAGTACTAAAAACTTGGAACGCAGACTTTGGGAACACCAAAATATGCGCGGCGCAAATCATACGAAGAAAAGATTGCCTGTTAAGCTGGTTTATTTTGAAGAATATTCAAGAATTGATGAAGCATTCTACCGGGAGAAACAAGTACAAGGATGGAGCAGAAAAAAGAAAGAAGCTTTGATAAAGGGAAGGAATAAAGATTTGCAGCTATTATCAAGGAATTATACTCAATTTGGTAAAAAGGTCTCTTCGACAAGCTCAGAGACCCATGAGAATTAAAGCTCAGAGACCCATGAGAATTAAAGCTCAGAGACCCATGAGAATTAAAGCTCAGAGACCTACGGGACAGAGCCCCATGAGAATTAAAAGCTCAGATACCGATAAGATTCCAAAGACCAATACGGTTGTTGAGCTTGTCGAAACAACCGTTACACAAAATCATAAAAATGCTACTGTTGATGAGAAACAATATGAGCTTGCCGAATTGTTTTGTAGGGCGTGTGAACCGGCGTCATGACTTTATTGATCATGTAAATTTATTAAATCAATTTGCCCCCCAAAAAAGTATATGCTAATATACTTTTATATCCAAATACTATCTTGTTCACCTATATGCTCAAGTCTGTGCATCCTATTTCAAGCCACGCCCTGCAATATCCCCACACTCCAAAACAGATTTGCCGAATCCGTTGAGAGTAACATTTATCATTGATCGCCCCAGGTCATCCAACCGGCATACGTATTTGGGTATAAGTATTCTGAAAACAGGGTAAAACGGAGCCATCACTTTATATACTTTGTAAGTATTCTTCAAACCTTTTATCGACTGAATGTAACCGGGGCGGAACATATAAGCGGCTTTGAAAGGGAGTTTCAGCAAATCATTTTCGGTTTTACCTTTAATGCGCGCCCACATGACTTTACCTTTTTCTGTGCTGTCGGTCCCTACGCCTGAGACATAAGTAAAAGTCATATCGGGGTTTAGTTCGGCTAAAGTTTTTGCAAAGTTCATCGTGAGATCGTACGTGATGCGTGTGTATTCATCTTCTTTTTTTCTTACAGAAGAAACCCCCGCGCAAAAGTAACATGCGTTGTAACCTGTCAGCTCATTCTCAATTGGTGAGAGATCAAAAAAATCTTTATGAATAATCTCTTTTAATTTTTCATGCACTACACCGCACGGTTTTCTATTTATCAGCAGCACTTCTTCAACATCAGTGGATTGAAGGCATTCATGAAGAACGCCTTCACCGACCATGCCTGTAGCGCCTGTAATAATTACTTTTATTTTCACAAAATATTCTCCATGTATTTTCATAATTGTCAAAAGGGGTCTTACAAAAAAAGTATTATTAACTCATGCTACGCGAATTATAAACCTTGAGATTCTTCACTTCGTTCAGAATGACAGTCGTGCGTAACATGAGTTATTAAGATACAATTAATTCATATAGAAATTAAACTCTCTCTTCGTTAGATTGCGTATTAATTATCAATGGTTTCTTTAAGGATCAAAATGAAAACTATCTTAGATGCTGCCGTAAAGGAGCAACTGGCAAAACGTATTCGGTCAATTTCCGGAGATGAAAAAGCACTTTGGGGAAAAATGTCGGTTCATCAAATGATCTGCCATTCTGCTGATCAAATTAGAATGAGCATCGGCGAGCGGGGGACAAAATTTGTCGGAAACACACTAACCCAAACTCTGCTTAAGAAATTAATACTTTGGGGAATGCCTGCGCCGAAAGGGAAAGTGGAAACTGTCCCCGAATTGAAACAGGGAATCGGCGGAACAAAACCAACATCGCTTGATGAAGATAAAGATTCCTTGATTAATCTTATTTCCGGATTTGATGAAAAATATCCCGAAGGAACAACAGTGCGTCACCCGGCATTTGGTGAGATGAATAAAAAAGAGTGGGGAAGGTTAGTCTTCATTCACGCAGATTATCATTTGAGACAATTTAATAAATAACCGGGTATGCGCAAATGGAAAGAGAACTAATTTTTATAGGTGGATTTTTCCATTTCGGTTTTGTCGTTTTTCATCTCTTCTTTTGGAAAATATTTAAATGGAAGAAAGACTTAAAATCACTTTTGCCCGTCAACCGTGCAGTGATGCAGATTATGAACATTTGTCTTATCTTCATGTTTTTTTTAATCGGATCGATTTCATTATTTCATAGTAATGAGCTGCTGACTGAGAATCTTGGTAGAGTGTTTTTGATATCGGTCTCCGGTTTTTGGTTTCTTAGGTTAATTCTTCAATTTATTTATTTCGGGTTACGGAAATCATTATCGGTGATTCTTTCTATCCTATTTTTAATTGGGAGTGTTATATATATTATCCCGGTTTTATAAAATTCTTTAGGAGTAACCCGGAAATTATGGTGGAGTAATTTGATGCTTGCTTATTTTTTGATGGGGGCTGCTTTTGCTTTTGCCGCATCAGTTCAGCCGGGACCATTTCTAACATACATCATCTCACAAACACTTGAACGGGGATGGCGTCATACATTGCCTGCCGCACTTGCGCCCGTATTGAGTGATGGTCCGATTATCGTTGTCGTTCTGCTGGTGTTAACTCAGATACCTTCATGGTTTGTGCATGTGCTTCATTTCGGCGGAGCAGGTCTTCTTTTTTATTTAACCTACAGCGCATATAAATCTTGGATAAATTATGATCCGGAAAAAGTAATTCATCAGCACGGCAGCGGACAAACATTATTTAAAGCGGCAATGGTCAACTTGATAAACCCGAATCCTTATCTTGCGTGGAGTTTAATTATGGGCCCGCTGTTGATTAAGGGTTACAACGAAGCACCAATAAATGGAGTGATGCTTTTGGTCGGATTTTATGCAACGTTCACAGTTTGTTTAGTTGCTATTATCTTTTTATTTGCGTTTGCCCGTAAGTTGGGTCCGCGTGTCAATCGTATAATGATCGGTTTATCGGTTGTGGCATTGGGATTGTTTGGGCTTTATCAATTGTGGCTGGGTCTGTCGGCATTATAATTTCACATACAAATGGGGGCATTAGTGAAATACTCACTCTTTTTTTTACTATTCTGCTTTTTAATTACTACTCAAATATTTTCACAACCTTCAGGTTCACCGCTGCAAGGACTTGGGAAAAAAGATATTACCGTAAAGTTTGGTGTGCCCGGTTCAAACGGGGCAAGAGTAAAACCGCACAACGGAATTGACTTCGCTGTTAAAGAAGGAACTAAAGTATTAGCTACTGCTGACGGAGTTATAAACAGAGTTAAAAACAGTACAGGTCATTATGGTTTGAATATTAAAATTCGTCATGACGACGTGTACGAAACATTTTTCGCTCATCTGCAAAAAGCATTTGTTGCGGTTGGTGATAGCGTCAGGCAAGGTGATGTTATCGGTTATGTCGGGACATCGGGCTTAACCGACGGACCAACCCTGCATTATGAGATTCGAAAGAACGGTGAACAGATAGATCCGGAGAAAAATGTACCTGATTAATTTTTCCCTTATTCGAATGGAATGCGGATATAATTACCATTTAGTTATAATATTAATTCAGGAGTGAAGTTGTAAAAATTCAAATAAAATTGCATTTTTAACGATATGAAAAAGAACTTACAAAATATTATTAAGTTGCTGAAAGAAATTGAACCTAAGATAAAATCAGAATTTCGAATTAAGAAACTTGAGATTTTCGGATCATTCGTGAAGCAGACAAATAATGCTAAAAGTGATCTCGATATTTTAATTACCTTTACAGAAAATCCAAGTCTCTTACAATTTATTCGCCTTGAAAACTTACTCTCAGAAAGGCTAGGAGTAAAAGTAGATTTAGTAATGAAAGATAGTATTAAACCAAGGTTGAGGAAGTCTATTTTAACAAGTACTATCTCAATATGAAAAATGTAAAAAGATTATAGCGTTTATCTAAATGATATGTTGGATGCCGCTGGAAAAGGAATGGCTTTTATCAAAGGTATGAGTTATGAAGAGTTTAGTAAAGACGAAAAAACACAATTTGCACTTATTAGAGCAATTGAAATAATAGGTGAAGCAAGTAAAAAAGTAAATATAAAAATTAAAGAAGCTTATCCTGAAATCCCATGGCGTGAAATTAGCGGTATGAGAGATAAACTTATCCACGATTATTTTGGTGTTAATGCTGGAGTAGTTTGAAAAACGGGCAAAGAAGATTTGAAATCTCTTAAAAGTTGATTAAGGGTGTTATACTTGCCATGAAAGGGAAGCACTGAAATTGAGTAACTAATTTCCGAATCACCATTCATATTCTGCTGAAAAATTCTTGAAAACTTTCCTTTAACTTTATTACATTGCATTTGAAGGCTCACCAAACAAACACAATCGGAGGGAATTTTGGATTTCCCTATGTTTCACATGGATTTTTTCGGTGATCGAATGTTGATTGCCGTTATCGCAATAGTACACGTAATTATCAATCATGCTTTGGCCGTCGGGTTCTTACCCATCGTCACATTGATGGAATACCGCGGTTACAAGTTGAAAAAATTAGGTGATGCGGAATCGGAAAAGTGGGATGAACTTGGCTACAAGCTGATGTTTTTTGCTTTCGTAATCACTACATCTATAGGTGCATTGACCGGTGTTGGTATTTGGTTTTCTACTGCGCTGGTAAGTCCGGCGTCAATCGGCAGTTTAATCCGCGTTTTCTTCTCGGCATGGTTTTTCGAATGGGTTATCTTCATGCTGGAAGTAATATTTATAATGATCTACTTCCTAACATGGAAAAAATCACGAGTGGATATAAAATCAAAAAGAAATCATGTGCGTGTAGGTGCAGTGTTAAGTGGTTTCTCTTGGTTAACGATGGCAATTATCGTGGGCATACTAGGATTTATGATGGACACCGGTTCATGGACACAGAACAAAACATTGCTAGACGGATTCTTCAACCCGATATATTTAGTTCAACTCGCATTCAGAACACCTATGGCTTTTGTGATGGGGGGAGCTGTTGCGTTATTCCTAACCCTGTACCATTTAAAAAAACATACCGAGTTCCGAACAAAGGTTTTGAGAAATTTGAATCTCTGGATGTTCCTTTGGACGCCGCACGTTTTTGCCGCGGGCATATACTACTATTATAAAATTCCCGAATTAATGTTGGGAAATATTACTGTTGCTATAGGAACACAGGCATTCCAAAATTGGTACGATTCATTTCTTTACTCGCTGCTTGCGCTTATAATTGTATCAATGCTTGTGAATATTTGGACGGTACTCAAACCGAAATGGACATCAAAATACTTGATGTTGTTTACGCTGTTTATTGTTTTGTTTACAATGGGAACATTCGAGCGCGTGCGCGAATTTATTCGCAAACCTTATGTTCTTGAAGAATACATGTACTCTAATCAATTGCGTGTTGAAGATTATTCTAAATACAAACAGGATGGAATTCTTGTGCATGCTGTTTATGCCAAGTATTCCGTTGTTACCGATCTCAATAAAATAGAAGCTGGTAAAGATGTATTTATGATTGCATGCAGCAGGTGTCACACTGTTGCCGGTGTAAATTCGGTGGTCAATAAATTTGAGAATCTTTTCTCTCCGAACGGCGAACCGTTGGACAAAACTAAAATGCAGCAATACATACCCGTAATGGAAAAAGCACGGTATTTTATGCCGCCTTTCCCCGGCAACAATGCCGAAGCCGATGCATTGGTAGATTTTATAATTTCGGAACAATACTCGAGAAATTATATAAATGGTGCGCAGAGTACCGGCGTTGATATTTCAAAGCAGCAATCAGAAGTGTTAAAAAATTAACGGAGATAGATAATGTATTTATTTGCACAAGTTCAGCCTGTTCCGCGCGATATTCCGCTTCCGTTACCTATGCCGGAGTGGATACTTATTTTGCTACTCATCATTTCATTTCTTCTCCATATTCTATTCATCAATTTAATGATTGGCGGAACTGCCTTGGAAATTATCGCACAAGTGCTGGGATTGAAAGACAAAAAATATGACGCACTTGCCCGCGAAATTGCATCAACGATTACGGTTAATAAAAGTCTCGCCGTTGTATTGGGGGTTGCTCCTTTATTAATTATCAACACATTATATACGATTTATTTCTACTCGGCTAATGCACTTACAGGTTGGGCGTTTATATCGGTTATTCCTCTCGTGGCAACAGCATTTTTGATTTTATATTATCATAAATACAATTGGGACAATTTTGAGAATAAGAAAAAACTGCACATTGCAATTTTATCAACCGCGTTTTTAATCTTTATGTTTGTGCCGCTGATTTTCCTATCCAACATAAACTTGATGCTCTTCCCAGACAAGTGGGGTGAAGTCTCCGGATTTATCTCATCCGTCTTTCTGTGGAACGTGATACCGAGATACTTTCACTTTCTAGCCGGGACTATGGCTGTGACAGGTTTGTTCATCGTTTGGTATTTCGGTAGAAAGAAATATCCTTTTGAAGAACGACTACACGGATTTACACGCGAAGAAATAAAACGTAAAGGTTATCAGATTACGTTTTGGGTTACAGTCTCGCAAATTGTTTGGGGACCGTTATTATTCTTCACCTTACCATGGCGCGGCGTTACATGGGAGTTGGCTTACATTATAATTGCGGGAATTATTTTTGCTCTTGCCGCACTTCATTTTATTTATAAAGAAATTAAAAGCGTCAATCCGGGAAGATATCTTCTCCTGATTATAATTTTAATAACAATAACGGTTAGCTGTATGGGATTCGGCAGGCAGACATATCGCGAGAATGTTATAGCCCCACACAAAGTGATGATAAAAGAAAAAACACAGCAATATTACCCTATGTAATTTGTTAATAACAAATGTTTGGTGATATATGAGATATTTAATTGTATCGATGATTTTTGCATCACTTGTTTCCATTTGTTGTACACAGCAAGAAAGTTCCGGCAGTACCGAACCCGTCGTTTATGAAACTGAATTTGCAAAATTGCTCGATTCACTTCGGGTACTTTACGATTTTCCCGCTTTAGCAGGTGCAATTATTACAAGCGATTCCATCATAGAAGCAAAAGCCGTAGGGTGTAGAAAATACGGGGGGAGCGCTAATGTAACCGACAACGATCTTTTCCACATCGGTTCCAACTCAAAAGCTTTTACCGCTACTTTAATCGGTATTTTAATAGATAACGGCTTGCTTGAATGGGAATCGACTTTAGTTGAATTATTCCCGGAACTTACAAGCATTATTCGTGAGGAATATCGTAATGTTACGATAATTAATCTTTTATCCCATACATCCGGTCTGATGGCTAATACAACAGTTTTCCCGACATTAGGCACAGTTATAGATCAACGCTATGAAGTAGTAGAATTTGCAGTGCAAAGTGAACCCGCCGTGCAAAAGGGGGATTACCTCTATAGTAATCTCGGTTACATTATTGCAGGAGCTGTTATTGAAAAATTATTGAACAGATCATATGAAGAGCTGATTATTGAAATGGTCGCACAGCCGCTTGGCATAACCACTATGGGATTCGGATCAATGGGAACGCCCGGAATGGAAGACCAACCATTACAGCATATTGTTAATAATTCTACTCATACAGTTATAGAACCCAGCCAATTTTCCGATAACCCGCCGATCTATAGCCCCGCGGGACGCATCCATCTTTCAATCGGCGATTGGGCGAAATTTATTAAAGCATCACTTGCCGCAGAAGAGGGAGAGCCTTCATTGCTCAATCCGGAAACGTCGGCAAAGTTAACCGATTCATTCGCTCGAATTGAGGAGGGAACCTACTACGGTTTGGGCTGGGTAATCGTTCAACGAGACTGGGCAGACGGAAAAGCCATAACTCACGCCGGCAGCAACACGATGAATTATTCAGTCGCATGGATGGCGCCTAATAAAGATTTTGCAATTCTTGCCGCTACTAACCAGGCAGGAGATGACACATATTTTAAAATGGATCAAGTGGCCGCACGGTTGATTGAGTTTTATTTGTATCGCTAAATATCATGGGAAACAGGGATATATAAATTATGAAGCGAAGGATGGTTAAATATTTCGGGTTAAGATACAAATCCCCTTTACTTGAAATTATATTCCGTTTCCCATAAAAAACCTTCCGAAGTAAAAGCCAGTTGTCTATATTGAGAACAAAATTCGGAATCTTGGGACGGGGCGGGACTCATATTTTCCAATTGTCGATTTTCTTCTACTATTTTGGTTTGGAAAATGAAGTCTCAATTTTATTCCCCCTCGCCTAGATGTTCAGCTCTTGTACACTATTATGTAATAATGAAAAGTGAAGAAGGCTTGGAATCCGTTTCCGACAAATATATCCCCGATGGTACGGCGGCTATTGTCTTCAATTTTATTTCCGAAGAAAAATTTATTACCGGGGATGAAAAATATAAACTCCCCGATCATTTTCTTGTTGTTCCAAACTTAGTAAGTCTCAGGTTCGAATCTCAATCTTTGTTTGATTCAATAATCGTAAAATGCAAGGCATCGGTTGCGGCACGCTTGTTTAACACGCATATGATCAGGAATTCCGGATTTCCCCATCTGAACATTGATCTGTTCAACGGTTTCCCGATGTTCGATACATTGAATGAATTTAAAAGTACCGAAGAACGGATAAATTTTTTTGAAGATTACCTAATCGAAAATATTATCCCGGCAGATTACATTCCGGATGAAATTGATATTGCTTATGATAGAATTATTAACAGCAACGGCGATATCAAAATCCATAATTTTATGAATGATATAAAAATGAATCCGAGAACATTTAGAAGAAATTTTTTACAAAGGGTTGGAATAAGCGCAAAAGAATTATTAAGGATAGTAAGAGTAAACCATATTTGGGGATTATGTAAAGATCCCGGCAAAATAAATTTTTATAATATTGTTTATCAATCCAGCTTTTTCGATCAGTCTCATTTTATTAATGATTTTAAAAAAATAGTCGGCGAAACTCCGAGAGAATTTTTCAAGAGAGAATTAGATCAAGTTGAATTCATATCCGGCCGCCCATCTTAGGTTTTAAATTAGTCTAAATGATCGAAAAATATTTCCGGAATTTCCGCCTGGTGTTATTTCAATTTTGCCATCATATTGAAGTCAAAATTGTCGATAAGTATTTCAATTTCTTTGGTGAAATCTCCTTCGGTCGTAGAACGGAGACTGATTAGAAATCTTCCGGCAACAACAATGTGATAAGTGCAGTATTCTACAACGGAATCATATACTGAAATAATTTTAACTCCCTTATATTTTCCGTTAACTAAAATAGGTTTTGAGAATTCGGGCGCATTCCCCAGATTATCTTCGATGAACTCTTCTTGCGTGATGAAATCATCGAGCAAAATCTGGATTTCTTTGCTTCTTTCCATTATTTCTGCACTGTTATAATAGAGCAGAGAAACATAGGCGTTTGGTTCATTCCCTCCGGTGAGTTCTCCTCTTTTCAAATCCGCTACCTTTTCAATTTTCGGCATACATTCGGCAAGTTTTTCCCATCTCAGTGCAACACTGCTTTGAGCAAATAAAGGAATACTTAAAAAAAAGATTACTGGTAAAAAACGTTTCATTATCAATCTCCGGTGTTAACGAATTTATCTGAATGGGAATATATTTGTTATCAAATAAGAATCATTGTAATAAATGGCCAGATTTGTTTTTATGAAAAATTATTCGAGCTCAATACTGCAGGTAAAACACAGATCACATTTGACCAATTTTTACAATTAATTGGCGTCCCCAATCTCTAATTTCATTTCTAATAAACTAATGGAACAAATTACTAATTATAAAAAAGGTATTGTTATGTATAAAGTTATATCCCTTTTAATATTATTTCTCTTCTTAACATACAGCATAAATGGCCAAGTTGTGGAAAACACGAAAGAAAAAATTAAAGATAAAACAAAAGACAGGGTGGAAAACGGAATCGATTCCGGCATAGACAAAGGATTGGATAAAATTGAGAAAGGTATAATGGGACTTTTCGGCGGCGATGAAGAGGAAGAGGCTGAGGAAGAAGAGTCATATCAGGAAAATGACGATGCCGAAATTGATGAGGAAGCCGAATATGAAGACGAAGGACGCGGATCTAAAAAGGGAAACGCTGTTAAAGAAGATTTAAAAACTTATTCGAAATATGATTTCATCCCCGGTGATGAAGTGATTTTCTTCGATGATTTCAGCGATGTCGATTTAGGTGAATTCCCACTAAAATGGAATACTACTGCATCGGGTGAAATAGTTAACACAAACCGTGCAGAAGGTAAATGGTTCAAAATGTTGGAAGATTACTCCAATTATTCTCCCGAATTGACAACACCTTATCCAGAAAATTTTACAATTGAATTCGATGTGATTTATCCTGATAACGTTGAATGGTGGCTCGATTTTTACGTGAACACATCAGGCTATATCGATAACGGGTACCTCCCCGGCGACGGCGGATTCCAACTCGTTTTTGAAGGTGAAAATGTAATGGTAAAAAATTATGATAACGGTGATCCTGGTGAGTTCCGTGAATTGGGATCAAGCCAAGGGAAAGAAATCGAACCGGGAGAAATTGTCCGCTATTCTATTTGGGGACAGAAAGAAAGATTAAGATTATATGTGAATGAGAAAAAAGTTATAGATATGCCCCGCGCGATACCACGCAGGTTCGATATAAATTACATGCGCTTCGGATGTATTACGGAAATGATGATAAGTAATTTTAGATTTGCCGTCGGCGCTCCGGATACACGCAGCAGATTAATAACAGATGGAATCCTTGTTACAAGAGGTATAACTTTCGATTCCGGTTCGGATAGAATTAAAGCGGAATCTTACGGCGTTCTTAAAGATATTGCATCTGTGCTGAAAGAAAATAAGGACGTTCGTGTGAATATTGTGGGGCATACGGATAGTGATGGTGCGGATGATTTTAATATGTCGTTGTCGAAAAAAAGATCGGACGCCGTTAAGAATGCTCTTGAAAGTCAATTCGGTATTCCAGGTTCTCGTATGGAAACAGACGGTAAGGGGGAAAGCAAACCTGTTTCTCCTAACGATACATCCGAAGGGAAAGCGAACAATAGGCGTGTTGAATTTATAAAACTTTAGAATAATCGGGAGAAAATATTTTGATAAAATTAAATGTAATATTTTTAATAATAGTTGTAGTCGTATTTGTCGGATGCGGTAATAATAATGATTCAAAAACCGATGACCAGTTAAAAGAAACCACCGGTATGTCTTCCGAAGAAATTGAACAACAGGCAGCCACTGAAAAAGCTTTCAAAAAATATCCTATAAGATCGGGAATGGTGACTTTCAAACGCGGCGGGATTATTGGCAGCAACAAAATAATAGTCTACTTTTCTGATTACGGTGTAAAAGAACGAAACGAAGTTTTCGGCGAAGACGGAATGATAAGCGAGATCACTATGAGCGACGGTGTGAATATGTATAAATTTACAAAAGAGTCGCTGGTTGAAAAAACTACTTATGTAATGGGACCGGGCTTACACGGAACCGAAATGCAATTTATTATTGACCCTTTCAAGAATAGTGAAAAGAGAAAAGCGAAGTATGAATATCAACAATTGGGTAACATGAATATAATTGGGAAAGATTGCGAAGCGTATTGTGTAAAATCTGGCGGGGGAAAAACAACTTTCGCCGGATGGGAAGGAATTCTTCTTTACTCAAAAGTTGAAATCTCTATGGGAACAATGGAAACAGTGGCCGTGGATTTTGTAGAAAATGCAGATGTGGATCCCAACTTGTTCAAAATACCGGCAGATTATAAAATTGAAAAAATGTAGAGAGCAGAGTTAAAAAGAGCTCTCGGTAAAATAATTGCATACTCTACAATTAGGAAAACTGAAGCAGCCTATTATACCGATGCGGCTTCTGTAGATTGTTTTGCTAAATGCTCGAAAGCGGAAAAGTTATTATAATAGAACCCCAAATTGGCCGTCGGAAATTACGGCGGCCTCAGTTGTAAAATAATCGACATCTCATTTTAAACTCCATAAATCAGCATGGTGAAAAAGTTGTAAGTGGTATTAACTTTTACACAATAAATGCGATAAATTTCTATAAGATCAGAAAAATGTTGTGCTGGAATATTATTGTTATTTTGTCAATGTGATGCCGCCGCCGCAATTATTTTTATTTTAGGAATAACCCTATTGCTCTTTTGGACAATATACCGGATGTTAATAAAGTATTAATTCAAAAAAATGATTATCAATTCGGGGAATATATTATATTGAGAATGAAAAAAATCCTCCCTTCGATTATGGTACTTGTTTCCGCTTATCTCACAGCGGATTATACATCACTTATTTTAGAAGGAGACGACCGGCTTGTTCGTAAGATGGCATTGGGAGCCTGGGCTGTTCAACTTATTGTTTGGGTTATTCTTTTGATAAAAGCATTCAAAAAAGGGGAAGAAGTCTCTAAATAAAAGTCGTTAATGAGCAGTATGTTCCCCGGTTATTCGATCAGCTTCTCACCTAAATGAATTGAAAACTTTACCTGAAAATCCACAGCGCGATACAGAAGGTTTGAGGATGGAGATAGTTAGTCCGGTTATTTATTACTAATTATAAGTATTATTGCGAAATATTATTTTAAGAAATTCTCCAGCTTTTCAAAAGCTTCTTTATGTTTGTCCACGCTCATTTGTTCGAGATTCAATAGCTTCCATTGTACGGATGGTAGTTTGTCAATATCATTTAGGCCGAGTAAATTCCATTCAGGTTCTTTGCTTTTGAAGGATAATAGAAATTCCTTTTCGTCATTGTTTAGCGAAGTTCTTATTAGCTCTTTGAGAGTCTTAAAAGTATCTGTTAATTCTTTCAGCTCTAACTTCTCGTCAGTCATTCCCTTGAATTCTTGTTCGAATATTATGGATATATCTTTCATATTAGGGGCGAGTACTTCAACTATTGGTCTATCGTGGCTAATGAGATAAACAATAAATGCTTTCCTAATTTCTTCGGTGAAGCCCTCATTTTCTAATAAAAGTTTTACGTCAAAGAGGTCTCTCGGATGCTGCCTATCTAAAGCTGCGCAAATTTTGCCACCATATAAATCAGGCAACGACAAGCATTGCATCTTCACAGATAGCTCAAACATCTCTTCTGCATTATTGCATAATGTCATTTGTTCCGGTTCATAAACCGATCCTCGGATTACCGTATTCGGCTCAATCTTTATTAGAGCATCGCTTGACTTTACCTGCATCCCGCTTAAATATTCTGTGCCTCTTAAACTGCGTTCAATAATTTGTGCGCCACTAATTGAAGAGCGAACTGATTCTCCGATATTTTTCAGTTTTTCTGTTATACTTGATAATGTTGTATCTCTATCTTTTATAGGCAGATAAACCAAATCAATATCTACCGAAAGGCGTGGAAGGTCTCTTACAAAAAAGTTTATTGCAGTTCCACCTTTCAGCGCAAGCTCTTTGTCCTTATTTATTATCGGAAGAACCCGCGCTAAAAGTTCAGCCTGTTTATAATACACACTATCCTTCATATTCTCTCGGCACAGTTATGTTATACTTATTATCAAGTTTTCCATTTTTAACAACACTCAGCTTTCCTTTTCCGAAATCAACTTTGGTTAAATCTAAATCATCTACCCATGCGTGATTATTTATTTCTGCCATCCACATAAATATCCGTTTCACTTTATATGAGTTACATTTCTTAAGAAGCTGCTCTACTACCTTTGGCCGTAAAGTTGTTAAACTTCCCATTACTAATATTGCTTCGTTGAATGATTGTTCTGTTGGTATCATATATATCATTTCCATAGCTGCCAGCTCAGGAGCTGATATTCTTATTTCAAAACCTCCTGCACTATAATTTGTAAAAAAGCTCTTCTCATCGTATGGGAATACTTCTGTTTTCTTTAGTACAACATCTTTCAATTTCTTGAGGAGTACGTTATAACTTTCTTGCCTGCCGCCAAACAAGTATTTATCTGTTTCTCTCGCAAAGTGACCAAACCCCTTCAGTTCCAAAGCGGTTCGGGCACCGGCATGTATTGTGGTTTCGGACTTATTCTGCAGTCCATATAAAACACCTTCCCAACTTACCTCGTCCTCAGACAGTTTGTATGTTCCTCGCGTATAAAGTTCTATCCATCCGGAATTTGAATACATCTTCAAAAGCTGAGGGGAATACCCTAACCGTTCTAATTCCTTAACGGTTTTTATTGTCCCGCGAGGCCAACTCTTCACAAGTTGGTTAATTTTTGTTGTGTTTCGTATACTATTCATATCCTATTTGCCACAATTTTTAACTGAGGTTAATATATGTCCGTTTTTATATAGCATATATATACGAATTTTTGCATATAATAACCAGAAGATTTTTCAATCCTTCCCAAAGGGCTGCTCATGCTATAACAAATAGAAAATTTCAAGAATATCGGCGTTATTAAATCGGTCACTGCTTTCAAAGGCCTCGATAGCATAAATATTGATTCGCAGATCCCAGCAGTTTTAACCTTCAGCAGGGAGAATTTGAAAATTTTATCTTAAAATCCGCAGCTTGATAATATGGGAAATAGCTAGGTTTAACTCCGTACCAACTCCGTTACAGCTCCGATAACCCTAAGTTATCTAGACACGATTTAGGCTATTTCGGCCAATAAACCTTTTTTAGTATAAAAGCATTTAAATCACGGTAGCTAATTTATCAACACTATTTATTCCTTGAGTGAAATATTCCTCGATGATAAGCTAAATAAGGTTGATTTCTTTCTTTTAATCTAATCATAATGTCTTTATCGATTCCCAATTTATTCAACTCGACACTTGATAACTTTGGAGATATTAATATTTTCCCAGTTTCATCAAACGTAATCAGGTGTCTGTCAAAGAGGAGATCATAATTAGGTAATAGTAGAAGGCCATTATAAGGATCTAATCTTTCTTGGTTAGTTGAATATCTCCATTCTTTTATGTGTGATGCTCTTAATAAGTTCTTTTTTCCGATTCCAGAGATAACACACTTTTTCTGAAGTTTTAATAAATTTTTCCTGAATTCACCTTGTCCTAATCGGCTTTTAACTAAAGATTTTTTTTCGGTTTCATCATATTCGGTTGAGTTCATTATTTCATCTATTCCCGCCTGCTCCTTTGAAGAAATTAATTCATCATATTCCTCTGGGAAATCAATTTTTAACCTCTCACTCAATCGGGAAATGCTAGAATGGAATTTATCCAGTTCAATCTTACGTGCTAGCCATGCTGGGTTTTTTAATTTAACTTTGTTAATAGCCCTGTTTACAATTTTAGATGTGTTACTGATATAACTTTCTAACTCACAAGAAAAATCACTAAAATTCTCTCTGGAAATCCTAGCTACAATAAAATGCAAGGATTTATTCGAGTTAATAACTTTTATCTCATATTTTTTAGAAAGCTCTTGTTTTAGGATTTCACCGAATTCGATATTATACTTATTTTGATCATCAGGAGCAGTTCTTGATATAAAAAATTGACAGTAACATCGATAAGCTCCTTCTCTTCTTCTTAATACATAAGCTACAAGGTCAATAGAAGCCCCTTTATACCAAACAGGAATGTCCCACAATGTAAATGCAAAATAATTAGATTTTTTAGTACCAATGAAATAATCATTTTCAGCATTCTTGTTTTTCTTTTTCCTAACAGAGAATGTGAATCTGTTCTCAAGTAGATATTTATGGTATAACAAATTAAATATCTCTTCTTCAAATTGATGGTAAGTTAGCATATCTCCTCAAAACTCCTGATGCGATTTTATTAGTTTACTTTTAGGCTCACCTTCTCGCGTCGTGGCGTTTTCAAGTTGATACCGTTTTTTAACTGCTTTTCCTATTGCCTGATTTACTGGGTCAAGTTTCTTATCACTAATGAGTCTTAAATATTCTTGAAGCAGTACTCTATCATTTTCAATCATTAAAAAGACTTGATCAGTGATCTCCAATGAAAACCTATCAATTATTTCATCAGCGAATTTTGTGATTGAGTTATCAGACATAATGTGCTCCATGATAGTTAGTGTATAGTATCTATTATTATCTCCAAGTCTTTTTTGATATTTTCTAGTTGGGTTTTATATCTAGAAAATTCATCAATTTTTATGTTGGAAAGATTTCTATAATTCTTTAATGCATCTTGACCTTTTAGCAAAGGTCTAAGTATGTCAAGATGTAACTCACCTGGTTGAGGTTTTTTGATTTCTTCTAATAGTGGATTAATTAGTATGGGAACAGCAATGTGCATGTCTGTATATCTTTCCGCTTTTGCCAATTCATGGTATTTTGAAAAGAACAAATCGAGAAATGGATCGGCTAAAAGTCCGCCTTCATACACACCCAGTTTTGTTCCCCAATAGTCATGGAAATCACCAATCTTTTCAATATTATTATTCCAAACTTTCTGATATTCGTCAAGGTGTTTCTGAGTGTAATTAAAAGATTCTATAAATTGTTCTTTAAGGCTGGAGATAAGGTCCAAACATTTGAGCATCTTATTATAAATTTCAATTCTTTTCTGCTTATTCCCTCGACGGCGCATTACATACAAATCGAACAGTTTATCTTCAGATATAACAGAGATGTGTTTTGTAGTGAAGTCAGTGCGTAATTCAAATTCCAGATTTTGAACTTTCTCCTCATTTAAAAGATCAATATACTTTTGGATATTCTTTGCCTGTTTATCTATAGCTTCAAGTAATATGTGTAATTGAGTGAGTATAAACGTGCGGATTGTTTTATCTTTGCGCCATTTATTAATTCTCTTACCCAGCCATTGAGTTATAAGCCCAACTAGAAAAATAATAAGCGCAACCAATGCGGGGAAGGATACTTCAATGGGTATCCCAAAGAGTTCTTGTGAGATGCTTGGATTATTTTGGAATAATAACATTAATATATTTACAATTTATTACAAAGGGTCAAGCACACTAAATCTATTCAGACTTACAGACCAAATCTAATTTATAATACATTAATGATGGAGATTATGTTTTTGAAGATATAATCTCTTCAGTGGTAGACAATTCTTTAAATTCCAGGACTACATCCTTTTCTATTAAGCTAGCTACGTTAATCAACGGAATAAGAAATTTATTGTAAGGAGTATTTTCAGTTTTGGAATGTAGAAGTCCGCGTGTTGTACCAACACATAGCATTAACAAGTGAGCTGCGAATCCTTTTGGGAGAATTACAGCTTTGTTATCTTCTCCTAAAAGAGAATCCCAATCAGGTTGTGCAATTTGGAAATGACAACCTCCTTCGATTTGAAGAAACGGTGTATTAGTAGTTTCGTTAAAAATGAATTGAACAAACACACCGATGTTTCTTTGAGTAATATTCACTCCAAAACGAAATCTTGTAGCTAATTTTATATTTTTATCATCAACGGGTGCATTTGCAATCATTGCAAATTGTTCAGTTGTCACTTTTATCAGGCTAAAGTTAATACCACTTGTATTTTTCATCATGCAGCATCCAGCTTATATATTTTACAAGTCTCATTAGAACAGCTAATAGGTTCTTTCATTTGATCATAAGAAAAACTAATATTAGAAACATCAATTGCCTGTTGCATTTGCAAACCACCAGCATCATTCGACTGAGTTTGAATCTCTGTTTGAAACTGAGGAACTTCAATCAATGTAATACCAAGTACTTTTTCAAATTTTGATATAGTTTCAAGCGTTAAGTTTTCGCTACCCTTAACAATTTTGTTTATTTGCTGAGGTGAAATGCTCATCCTTTCAGCGAGTTCTTTTTGTGTTATCTTCTTATCACGAATTGTTCTCAATATAGTCAACGCAATCTTAGCAGACTTATCCAGCCATTCTTCATTTGCAACCCGCCATTCCGCTTTTTCTATCCATTTCGATTTTTCTTTTGATGCAATCTTTTTTAATAACTTTTCTTCTGCACTCATAATGTTCTTTCTATTTTATTATTATTTTAATCCTTCCTCACCAAAAATTCCTTCAGATCGGAGATAATCTCTACAGTTATCAAGCTTTTGTAATTCAATTTGGGTGTGTTCACGTGCGCCCATAGTTCTTGTTAATTTAATGGCTCCGCCTGTAATGATATATGAATTCTCAGGAACCCTAATTGCATATAACCTAATCCAGCTTTTATCAATAGTGCCGTAACATTTCGATTTTTCCAATTCACCTGGTTTATAACTACTATTATCGAGTGGAATGAAATAAGAGTTGAGGTATTTAGGATCTTTTTCGTCATTATTTGCGATCTCCAATAATTGTTTTTGGAGTTCTCTTGTGTCACTAATAGTCTGTAATACGGCTTCTTCAACAGAAACGGAACCAAAAAACCCCGACATTAAATCGTCCTTATTACTATTGAAAAAATCCTCTAAATATTCTATATCCTGCCACAAATTAAATAACCGATCAAATTCGTCTGTTTCTTGATCGGAATGTTTTACTGCATAAAGTGCTTGATCGGTGACTTCAAATATAGGTATAATTTTCATAAAATCAACCTATAAGTTGATTTTTATTGATTATGAAAATCATACCCTTTTCTAGGGGATTTTGTGAAAATCGAATATTTCTAATCATTATCGCACATTTTGTTACAAAATTTATTCTTTTATTTTTCATAGCAAAACTACCCCACAGCCCCCGCAACAACTGCATCCGCTAATTCTACTTTTGTGGTTTCACTCTCTTTTATCCGCTCTTTTAATTTATCGCATATCGCAAATAGCTCGTCAACTTTAGCTACTATACGGTGTTGTTCATCGGTTAGTGGCAATGCCACGACGAGGTTTCTTAAGAAGCCAAGTGAAACGAATGGTTGTGCTCCTCCAGCAGCTTGTGATTGCAAATCAAAAGCTAGATATTCAAAAAACTTTTTCATGAAAAATGGGGAAGTGAGTTTTTTATTATAGTATTTAAAAAGCGCAACATTTTTTACACTAAAAGGTCTTTCGTCTTCTACAATTACTTGATTACCTAAATTCCCACCTATCATTGAGAATAATATGTCATACTTTTCGACAAAGGATCTTTTTGATATATTAATGTGGTCACGTTCTGAGATACGACGTGCTTGATCAAAATTAATTTCCCCATCAGAGAAATTTTTACTGGTAACTAATGGATATGTATTAGGGCCATCTGCATCTTTAGGCGAATCATGAGTACCATCTCTTACGTCTATTGCATTATTTAATCTTACCCACGCCCACCTTTCCGGTAACTCAAACGGTTTCTCATCATCAGTTATTTGTGGTAGAGGTTTCTGTTTCTTAATTTTTCCTTCTTTTATAAGCTTGGCCTTTTCTTTTGCTATTTTCTTAAGCAATTCAGAGGCAGGTTCATCATTCGGGTCTTGAGAAACTAACTTGCCCATTACGGCAAGCTGCAATATTGTTTCCTTCAGCTTGTCAATGCTTTGTTCAGTTGTAAACAATACATCAAAATTATTTTCTATTCTCTGCCAGGCTTCCTGCAGTTCTTTATTGTCTTTGGCGTTAGTGAGTGTGTTAAGTAATGTGTTTACAAGTAATTCGTGGGCTTTGGTGCTGTCTGTCTGCTGCTGTTCCAGTTTGTCACATAGCGCCATTAGTTCATCTACTTTGGCGACAATGCGGTGTTGTTCAGCCATAGGCGGGATATAAAGTATTAATTCATTTAAGTCACCAAGTGAAACATTGTTCATAGCTCCACCTCGCGCTCTTTCTTTGGTTCTACTTGAAACAAATGAATCTAATTCAATAAGTAAAAATTTTGGCTCAAAAATTCTGGCTGTGCCTCTAATTATTGCTAGTGCTTGATTAGTATTAGCTGGTAAGTCCTCCTCATACACAATACATGTTTTACCGATAGTACCAGCAATTGAAAATAGTAAATCACCACTCTCGAGTTTTGATCTTTGTAGAAATTGATTAGTCTCTTCATCTATGAACTGAGATTTATAATCAGTTACGATTCTACCTTTATCAATATTTTCTACTTTTATAAACCGAACTCCACTATTTTTATAAGTAAAACCATAAGATGTTGGAGTAGAACCCTTTGTAATCAGATGAGAAGTCCTTTGCAATCGTTCAGCACTCCAATTTTTCGGTAAACTAAATGGTAGTTCAGTTTCACTAATATCAGGCAAAGAATCTTGTTTCTTTAATTTCCCTTCCTTTATCAGCTTGGCTTTTTCTTTCGCAATTTTCTTTAGTAATTCTGAAGCAGGCTCATCATTTGAGTCTTGCGGCACTAACTTCCCCCGGACGGCAAGTTCTAATATTAATTCACGTAATTTTTGTAAGCCGTACTCAGTTTGGTTATCACTACTTCTACCGCGTCCTTTGCTTTTAATCGTTTGCGCAGTTATCCAGGTATCAAAACTTTCTGAAACTGTATTCAGCATAACTAATCCTTACCCCCTCCGTTATTGAGAGCTTCGGAGAGTATCGCTTTCAATTCATCTCGCAAAGTGGAAATATCTTCCAGCTGTTTATTATATCCTTTCAGCAGCTTATCAGGATCGTGATTGACCCCTTCTGTCACATGGGGGTTTTTAATGTCTAGATTAAAGTTGTTCGCTTTAATCGTTTCGTAACTTACTTTCCATGCAGCTTCGGTTTCTTTTCTTCTGGCTCTGCCTGCTTTTGAATCTTTGCACCACCATTCTTTTACAATATTAAATTCATCTATATGAATAGGTCTTGTTTTATTATAATTTTTCACACCTTCAGGGTGTTTCATTTCGTAGTACCAAATATCCCGTGTGGGCTCTCCTTTTGTAAAAAACAGAAGATTTGTACGAATTCCGGTGTAAGGATTAAAAACACCGTTAGGCAATCTTGCAATTGTGTGAAGATTACATGTTTCAAGAAGCTCTTCTTTAATTCTAGTTTTGATTCCTTCACCAAACAACGTACCATCTGGTAATACAACACCGGCTCTACCTTCCGGTTTGAGTAATTTCATTATCAGCACAAGAAATAAGTCGGCAGTCTCACGTGTTTGAAATCCTTGAGGGAAATTTCTTTCTATACCATCCTCTTCCATGCCGCCGAAAGGAGGATTTGTGATTATACATTCATATCGCTCTGACGGACTATAATCTCGTAATGGTTTGGCAAGTGTGTTATCGTGTCTAATGTTGGAAGGAACTTCAATGCCATGTAAAATCATGTTTGTTACACATAACATGTGAGGTAATGGTTTTTTCTCAATACCGAAAATTGAATCCTGCAACATTTTTCTATCATGAACATTCTTTGCTTGGTTACGCAAGTGTTCAATTGCGCAAGTTAAAAATCCTCCAGTACCGCAGGCTGGGTCTAGAAGTTTTTCTCCAAGTTGAGGATTAACCATATCAACCATAAATTGTGTAACTGCACGTGGAGTGTAATATTCTCCAGCGTTTCCGGCAGATTGAAGATCTTTTAAAATCTTCTCATAAATGTCGTTGAAGAGATGTCTATCTTCCGATTTATTAAAATCAATATCATTCTCAATTCTATTAATTACTTCTCTAAGAAGATTACCGGATTTCATGTAGTTGTATCCATCCTCAAAAATAGAACCTACAACTCTACCCAGTTTTGTAACATTGGCTTTAGTTGCAAGTCCTTTGAGAGCAGGGAAGAGATCATTATTTACAAACTGTATTAAATCTTCGCCTGTTAATCCTTCGTCATTCTTAGCCCAGTTGCGCCATCTATATTGACGTGGAATAGGGGATTTGTAACTTGTATCTAACTCCCATTCACTTTCTTTATCGTCGAAAATCTTTAAGAAAATTAACCAAACCATCTGGCTTATGCGCTGCGCATCACCATCAACGCCAACATCTTTGCGCATTATATCTTGAATTACTTTTACAAGTGTTGTTATACTCAATTAATACTCCTTAAAATTTATGCTGCATATAAATCATGTGAAATATCGTGTATTAACTCTAAAAACTTTTCTTTACCACCAACTTGTTGTACAATTTCGATTGGTGTTCCCATGTGTGTAAATGGTTCTAAATATAGTACTCTAGTGTCTTCAATGTTTTCAATTCCCTCATTAGCATACTTGTCAATTAGTGCATCGATAACAGATTTAGCATGTTCACCATATTTTGTGAAATAATTTCGTTTCACGACGTTATTCGCTCTTTCTTTTCTTGTGAGTGGAGGTTTATCCCAAGCTACATGACAAATAAGATCAAAGTAGTCAAAGTCTTTCCCGATTTCATCAGCAAGTGCTTCAAGAAAAACTCCTTGCTCCTCCAACTCTTTTATTATAGCTTGCTTCTTTTCAGAACTTGTCCATTTAACAAGAAAATCATCCAAAGATTTGAATTCGGATGTCAAAGTTTTTTTCGTGTAATCTTTCAAAGATTCTGTAATTAGTTTACCATCCTTATCATAATATTGAACTCTTTCGGCAACGACGGTAACAGGTACATCATTCACAAAATACTTTTTAGGTTTCTTGTTTGGATCGGGATCACGTATTACAATTTCTTCTCCGGGTATTACAACTGTTGGCGGGATATCCTGTGGAATATCTTCTTCATCAACATCGGGAGGTACAACAGGTTCATTTTCTTTTGGTTTATATATTTGTACCGGATCTCCATCAAACTTAGGATCGGCAAACAACTCAGTAGCTTTCTTGAAATCCATTATTGTGAAATAGTATTTGTTGTATTCCTCTCTTATGCGTGTTCCACGACCAATGATTTGTTTAAAATCAGTCATTGACTGTATTCTTTGATCAAGTACAATAAGTTTGCAAGTCTGTGCATCAACACCAGTGGACATTAATTTTGAAGTAGTTGCGATTACCGGGTATCTTTGTTCAGGATCAATAAAATTATCGAGTTCGGCTTTACCTTCATCATTGTCCCCGGTTATTCGCATCACAAATTTTCTATTTTCAGCTACTCGTTTCGGGTTATGGTTGACCAGGGCTTGCCTCATTCGTTCAGCGTGGTCTATGTTGTCACAGAATACAATGGTTTTTGCGTAAGGATCAGTACCATTCAGAAACTCAGTAATTTTCTTAGCAACAAGATCGGTTCTTTTATCCAGTACTAGAGTCTTATCAAAATCTTTTTGATTATAGATTCTATCTTCAATCTCATTCCCGTACTTATCCTTTTTCCCTTTGGGCGGGCGCCAACCTGCCAAGTCTTTATCTAAATCAATACGAACAACTTTGTATGGTGCAAGGAAACCATCGTCTATACCTTGCTTGAGTGAATATGTATAGAGAGGCTCGCCGAAGTAATCAATGTTAGAGACTTCAACTGTTTCTTTTGGTGTTGCGGTTAATCCAATCTGTGTTGCGGATGAAAAGTATTCCAGAATTTCACGCCAAGCTGAGTTTTCCGCTGCGCTGCCTCTATGGCACTCGTCAATGATTACTAAATCGAAAAAGTCCGGTGAAAATTGTTTGTATATATTTTTCTCATCTTCTGAACCTGATACGGCTTGGTAAAGAGAAAGATAAATTTCATAAGCTTTGTTAGCCTGACGTTTTTTAATTTTCGTCATAGCTCCTTTGAAAGGTTTGAAATCATTTGTGATTGTTTGATCAACAAGTATGTTTCTGTCTGCAAGAAATAAAATTCTTTTTTTAGCTTTGGCTTTCCACAATCTCCAAATGATTTGAAAGGCTGTATACGTTTTACCGGTTCCTGTTGCCATAACAAGAAGAATTCTATCTCGTCCGTTTGTTATAGCTTCTATGGTTCTGTTAATGGCATTCAATTGATAATATCTGGGAGTTTTTTCGGAAGTGCCGAAAAAATAATCCTGCTCAACAATCTTTTTCTTCTCTTCGGTTTCTATACCTTTCCATTTACAATATCTTGACCACAATTCATTAGGTGAAGGGAAGTCGTCTAAACTAAGTTCTGTTTCTACTTGTTCGTTCGAATCTTGTACGGTGGAATTGTGAAAGAGAAATCCATCACCATTTGAAGAAAAGATAAATGGAATTTGTAAAATGTCACCATACTCCTGTGCTTGTTGCATTCCATCACCGGTAGAATGGTTATTATCTTTTGCTTCAATGATTGCTATCGGGATGTTTGGTTTATAGTATAAGATGTAATCGGCACGTTTAGATTTGCCCCGTTTATACATCTTTCCCCTGACTATAATCCGGCCATTCGTGAATGAAACTTCCTCACGTATTTGTGTATTTATGTCCCAGCCCACTTTACTTAAAGCTGGAGTAATAAATTTAGTGCAGATATCACGTTCGGAGAGTTGCTTTTTATCCATTCCCCATAATCAACTAGTAAATATTAAACTGAAAATAACAAAATTTCTCCAAACATTTCAATCTTAATAATCCTATTTAATGGTATTCTATCACTTAGGTTAAAGAAGATTCACAGCATTAACCAAATTCTCCTTCTGCAAATGTGAATATATCTGCGTTGTAGAAATATCCCCATGTCCAAGCAACTCTTTAACAACATAAATTGAAGCTCCTCTTTGAACCAGGTTGCTCGCAAAGCTGTGGCGTAATGTGTGGAAATGTATAGCATCATCTAATTGAGCAGCGCGTACGGCTTTCTTAAATGACTTACTTACATAATCCTCGTTATACTTTATTCCTTTCATTTTTGGGAAAACATATTCATCATTCTTGATTGATATGATCTTGGGAATTCTTCTATTAAGAAGATCAAATATTTTTTTGCTTATTGGTATGATTCTTTCCTTTTTACTTTTGGTCGTAAATTGCTCGGTGTTGCATACAAGGATAGTTTTTGCAGTGAGATCCACAGCGTTCCATTTTAAGTTAATTATCTCACCAAGCCTCATACCTGTATAGAAAGCAAATTGGAAAAGATCTTTGAGCGTTGTCTTTTCTGTTTTATTACAAATAATCTTAAGCTCGGATTCAGTTATAAATTTAGGAAACTCACGAGGGGAACGGGGGAGTTTAACTTTCTTAAAAGGATTCTCGGTTAAATAATCCCACTCGACTGCCCGGTTGAAACCAGCCTTTAATGTTCTTAGATATAAATGCGAGCCATATTTGCTTCTGCTATGAACTTCACTTATAAATTGCTGGGCAATCCTTACTGTAATTTGTTTAAGTGATATTGCCGGTTTTGTAAAACTAATAAGCTGTTGAAGGAAAGTTTAATTGAGCGAAGATAACTTTTAGAATGAGTGTTGCCGATAAATTCAACATTTGGAATGAGGGATCTTTGCCTATCGGATTAACGATAGCCGATTTGAAAGGAGAACATCCTTCAAAACCTCGTAATCCTATTATTGCCGATGTTTGTTTCAAAGGTGGATATATTGATTCATGGGGAAGCAGTACACTCAAAATAATCGATGCATGTAAAAAAGCTGAGTTGCCTGAACCGGAAATCATTGAAAGACACGGTGGATTTTCTGTAACGATATTTAAAGATATTTTAACCGGGGATTATCTTACGAAATTAGGATTGAACGATAGGCAAATGAGGGCAATTCAGTTTATTAAAGAAACCGGGAGCATTTCTAATCAACAACTGAGAGAATTGGCTGATATATCAAAAGCAACAGCAACACGCGATCTGACAGATCTCGTTGAAAAATACCATTTAATTGCTAAAAAAGGGGAAACCGGAGCCGGTACGGTATATATTCTAAAGGGCTCATAATGGGCTCAATGGGCTCGCAAACGGCTCATAATGGGCTCAAAGTTTTAGATTTTATAATAATTGATGGCGCTTTCGGCGTTTTAATTGGCGTTGCAGTTAGTATTGTCGTTATTGTTGCTGTTGGCAGTGCTGCTGTTATTGTAGCAGTGGCGGTTATTTGGCGGATAAAATGACTGAGTGTTATTGCACATTAATTGCATAATTATTTGTACGGTATGAAGAAGCACTTTAGATGTAATGCCTCCTATTGATAATGTTTTTGGCAATTAGTTGGCGATTTTGGTAAAAAGTTGGCAATCATGGCTGAGTTATCAATTTAAAGAGCAAATTATGGAACCATGCTCACAATTTCTCGGAAATCATGAAATACTCGAAGAACACAAAGTCGGTTTTCTCTGTTCACGTAAAGTACCAGCAGAAATAATTCTAAAAACATACGATTGGGCAATTGAACAAAGAGAAAAAGGGAACTGCGTAGTATCCGGTTTTCATTCAAAGATTGAGAAAGATGTTCTACATTATTTGCTGAAGGGGAAGCAACCAATCATAGTTGTATTAGCCAGAGGATTATACCATAAAGTGCCGAAAATATTTCAAGAACCGTTAGAGAAAAACAGGCTGCTAATTGTAACTCCTTTCAAACAAGATGTAGGCAGAGTAACTGAAAAAATAGCATCAAAAAGGAATGAATATATCCTCAGCTTAGTAAATGAAGTATTCATCCCATACGTATCTAAGGGTGGGAGTTTATCCAACCTACTAAATACTTTATTCCATTCAAATAAAAAGATCTACACACTCAACATTAAGGAGAATCAACATCTGTTAGATATAGGAATATTGCCCCTCCAATAATTCTAGAGAAGATTAACAGCATTAACCAAATTCTCCTTTTGCAAATGTGAATATATCTGCGTTGTAGAAATATCTCCATGTCCAAGCAACTCTTTAACAACATAAATTGAAGCTCCTCTTTGAACCAGGTTGCTTGCGAAGCTGTGGCGCAATGTGTGAAAATGTATAGCATCATCTAATTGAGCAGCTCGTACGGCCTTCTTGAATGACTTACTGATATAATCCTCATTAAACTTTATTCCTTTCATTTTGGAGAAAATATATTCATCATTCTTGATTGATATAATCTTGGGAATCCTCCTATTAAGAAGATTAAATAATTTTTTGCTTATTGGGACAATTCTTTCCTTTTTACTTTTAGTCGTAAATTGCTCAGTGTTACATACAAGGATAGTTTTTGCAGTGAGATCCACAGCGTTCCATTTAAGGTTGGTTATTTCTCCAAGTCTCATACCTGTATAGAAAGCAAATTGGAAAAGATCTTTGAGCGTTGTCTTTTCTGTTTTATTACAAATAATCTCAAGCTCGGATTCAGTTATAAATTTAGGAAACGCACGAGGGGAACGGGGGAGTTTAACTTTCTTAAAAGGATTCTCGGTTAAATAATCCCACTCGACTGCCCGGTTGAAACCAGCCTTTAATGTTCTTAGATATAAATGCGAGCCATATTTGCTTCTGCTATGAACTTCACTTATAAATTGCTGGGCAATCCTTACTGTAATTTGTTTAAGTGATATTGCCGGTTTTGTAAAACTAATAAGCTGATTGAAGGAAAGTTTAATTGAGCGAAGATAACTTTTAGAATGAGTGTTGCCGATAAATTCAACATACTGATTTAAATATTTTTGCAAAGTAATAAACTCAATAATAGTTTGGTTCGCTTCAAGGTTGGCATTAAACTCGGATAAAAATTTCAGCGCTTCTTTTTTGATTTTAGTTTTTGTGGTGACTCGTCTGGTACGGTTTTCAATTTCATCATAATAGGCGATGAAGTAATTACCGTTTTTTCGTTTAGCTAAATACATTTGAACCTCCAAATCGGTTAATAAAAATACCCAATGTCAGAAAGTGTGTAGTAAAGTGTTCAGTGAAATTTAGCTTGAAATGAAAATAGGCTGACAATGTCAGCCTATTTGTTGCGAATTTGGAGCGTTTTGGAGCTGGTGATGGGACTCGAACCCGCAACCTGCTGATTACAAATCAGCTGCTCTGCCAATTGAGCTACACCAGCATTTTAAGAGTACCAAATCTAGTGTTTTTTCCTATACGACGCAATAAAGGAATTTTCAATTTTGAAAAAATATTGAGCTTTCTTAAAAAATATTTTGTGAGATCAATTCATTCATCTTTGCTGTTTATTGAAATTGTAATTGAATAAATTACAATTCAATTTCCCAAGAGCAAGTACGAGATAGGGGCTTATGCCGACTAAAAATGAATTGAAATATTATTCTTCGCTTCTGCATAAAAAATACCGATCCAAAGAAGGCAAATTCCTGGTTGAAGGGGAAAAGCTGGTCATGGAAGGGTTAAAGAGTGATTATGAGTGTGAGAGAATATTAGTATCTTCACATTATTTCGAATTAAACAGGGAAAAACTATCAATACATCCCTATAACAAATTCAGAATAGAGCAATTAACGGAGAAAGAATTTGAAAAAATATCGGATACAAAATCACCGCAAGGTATTGCTGCAATATTCATAAAGAAGGAAAAGAACCTTCAATTAACTTCTTCGTTGATAATTGCTTTAGAAAATATTTCCGACCCGGGAAACTTAGGGACTATTATCCGTAATTGCGATTGGTTCGGTGTAAAAGAATTAATATTGAGCGGTGATTGCGCGGATCTATATAATCCAAAAGTTATTCGTTCAAGTATGGGATCAATATTTCATCTTATTACATTTATTGATGATGATTTTCATTCTACGATTGATAAATTAAATGATCAGGGTTACCGACTATTGTGCGCCGACTTAAACGGTTCCGATTTGTTCCAATTGAAACCAGTCGGGGAAAAAATTATAATATTCTGCAATGAATCGAAAGGACCATCACAGCAATTGCTTTCATTGGTCGATGAAAAAATAACTATTCCAAAATTGGGAAATGCGGAATCTCTCAACGTAGCAAGCGCATCGGCTGTAATCTTAGCGGAAATAACAAAAGAATTTCGGTTGTGATTATACTATAATTTAGCGGCAGGTATGCTGAAAATGAATTCGCTGCCAACTCCTAGTTTGCTTTTAACGAATAATTCACCACCGGATTTGTCAATTAGTTCTTTCGTTAATATTAAACCAAGGCCGGTACCTTTTTCATTGGCAGTGCCAAGTGTTGAAAATTCCCTATCGATTCTGAATAGTATCCCGATATTCTCTTCAGAAATTCCAATTCCATTATCAGTAACTGCAATACGTATCATTCCGTTTTGATATGAACAGCTAATTTCTATATTACCGCCGGGATGGGTAAACTTAATTGCGTTGTGAATTAAATTTCTTAAAATTGTACCTAGAATATTCTCATCACAGTAAACAAACAACTCTGCATCGCAGGAAGTGGCGATGTGAATATTTTTTATCTTAGCATTTTGTTTAAATAAAGAGACTGTTTTTTCAATAATTGAATTTATGCTTACATTTATCGGACTTACCGGAATGGTGCCGGTCTGACTCCTAGCCCACTCCAATAAATTTTCAACCAAAGCCGAAATATTTTGAGACGAATTGTAAATTTCTGATATGCCTGATTTCCTTTCTTCGTTACTAAATTCATCGTAGGAATTAACCATATATTCGGAATAATTCAGTAGTGTATTTAGCGGGTTCTTTAGGTCATGCGCCAATATGCTGAAGAACTTGTCTTTCATTGCATTAACTTCGTGCAATTTTTTATTGGCAGCTTTTGAAGCTTGATATCGATTAAAAATTATAATACCGAAGATGAGGATTAAAACAACAATAATAATTAAATAGATTTGCTGCTTCTCTTTTATTTCAATATCCTTTACAAGCAATCTTTTTTCACGTTCATTTTTCTCGGTTCGGTAAACAGCTTCCATTTCCGCAATTTGAGCAATATTGGAATTTGTAATTACTGAATCCTTAAGTTGGTTGTACTTTTCCGAAAAATATAAAGCCGATTTATAATCTCCCTTTTCGGAATAATAATCTTTAGTGAAATTATAGACCTCAAGTTTCATGTTTAACGATTGCATCAAATCGGACAAGTTAAGTGCTTTGGTTAAAAGACGCTCACCTTCGCTGAAGCGCTTTTTCTTTGCGTAGATTATTCCAAGGTTGGTAAGATTTATAATTTGACCTTCGGGATTATCAATTTCTTCTGAAATTTTCAACGCGCGTTCCCTGTATTCTAAAGCTTTATCCAAATTTTCCTTGTAATAATATATACCTCCAATGCCCCCCAATACGGATGCTAAACCTTTTATGTCTTCTAATTCTTTATATGCTGTTTTCAGTAAATTATAATACTTAAGGGCTTCGTCCCAGTTCCGTTGCTCGTAATATACCTCAGCTATTTGATTGAGTGTAAGAGCTCTTCCGAATTGATCTCCTATTTCTTCGCGTAACGCGAGTGTATAGTTAAAATATTCCAAGGCTTTCGAATAATTATGTTGAAACCTATAGAGTATTCCTACGTTTATTGTACAAAATGCAGTACCGGTTTTATTGCCGAGTTGCTCAAAATATTTTAATGCTTGTAAAATGTATTCGAGTGCAAGTATATAATTACTTTGCAGCCTGTGGATACCCCCTATGTTGTTTAGAGAATAAGCTATCTGGATAGAATCTTTTGTCTCTTCGGATAAGTTGAGTGCAATTACGTAATTACGCAGAGCTTCTTCGTAATTACCCTTGTTTCTATAAATAACCCCGATAAAATTATGTGTTGTTGCTAGTAATTTTTTGTTCCCAATCTGTTCGCCTATTTCAAGAGCTTTATTACCCATTTGAATGGCAAGATCCGGAGCTTTGCTTCTATAGTGCCAAATGTTTTCATTCAATATCCTGATTTTTGCAGTATCCGGCTTTGAAGATATAAATGCAATTAGGCTATCCGCTTGGTTTTGTGCAAAGATTAATGTTGTAATGAAAAGAAATATAGCCAGAGCTTTCAGCATAAATTGCTCATTCCAATATTATTTTATAATATCTTTATTCAGGAAGGTATTTATAATACAATCTATTATCGAGGCTAAATTTAATTATATAATATCATAATTAGGGAAAAATTTTTATCCAAACCGGTTACAAAAAAATGAGATTCCATTTAATCTATGAACTCCCATGCAAGTCCAATCCTAAGCGCCGGGCCAAACATCGGGTAATAGGGAATCAAGTAATATTTATTGTTCAACAGATTTTCAAAAACTATATAAACTATGGCAGCATCCTGGATCTGCCCCGCAGCAAAAAAATCCAATTTAAAGGAAGAAGCCGTTTTATCGGGATTAATAATTGAAGGAGAGTTCATACTTGAATTAATATAGTAATTAGCCGAGATGTTTTTTTCAAAATCATATACAGAATAATCTTGAATACCGTTAATTGTATAATTAAATCCGGTTTTTAATTTAAGGTTATCATTGAAAAGTGTGTCGATATAATATATCCCGCCGCGGATTGTAAATTCCGGGGTGAAGTAATTCCGCTTCCCGTTATCCGGCAAATAGTAAGAAATATTATTCGACAGAAATATGTTCCATAAATTATAATCCAACTTAATATTAATCCCGATGTTATCAATCGATTCGGTCTGATAATAACCTACTTCGTTGATGAGCAGTGTGTCGGTATAATGATCGACTACCGGGACTAATGAGTTATCGTTTTTAAAATTTATAACGGAGATGGCTCCTTTCAAATCATCATACCGGAATTGTATACCGGCTTGAGCTGCAACAACAGATTGTTTGTCGGCAGACATAGCAGGTTCAATGTATTGCTCAACCAACAAATTAAACGGTCGCTTGTAATTCGACAATCCTGCATATAGATTAAAATTGCCCGATAAACTTAAGGATATATCAGCGCCGAACCCGGAATACATATTTCCAGCATAATGTAGATTTTTTACATAAAAGGAAGGAACAAGAATATCTTTTAAGAAAAGAAATTCAATTCTACCCCCCAATGAAAATTTATTCCTTGTTAAATTGTTTTTTAAAATATCGGCATTGTATTCAATATGTTCGTAGTCGGCTTTGAAATCAAACCTGGCAAATTTAAAATCCGCTATTTGGCGCGCTGTTATACCCCAAAGATTATACTCATTGTTATCAATTATTACCGGAAGTTGGGAATAGGTGCCTTTTTCATTTTGCCTAAACTCTGTTAGCTGGGTCTGATAATAAAACGCCAATTCGGAAGGGGATGATTTTAAAATATTCCCAAGCAATCGAAGGGTATAATTATGACTTGAATTTTTTTGATACCTGTCTTTGTAGATAACATTATCAGAAAGAGGATCATATAAAAAATTATCGATTTCTTCCTGGGATGTGTTAGCAGTTGCCCATGAAAGATCGATGCCCCCGTTTAAATGAGTTTCCGATTTTGTATGTGAGTAACCCGCAATAATATTAAGCCAATTGTTCGGCATATATCTTAATTTTGTAGAAAACTGCCATTTGCTGAAACCACTATTTTCATATAAAGGCTCAACTGTTCCGTTTGTGAATTCGAAAGTAAGGTTAAGTCGGTTCATTAAATAAGCGTTGAAAATTCCGTCAATGTAACCTTCATCCACGGGGGCCTGGTGAAATTTAATACGAGTATAAGGACGAGCTGCAATTTTATCGCGTGTTATAAAATTAACCGTAACAGGATTGTTGAATGAGTTATAAAAAAATCCCAACGGTAGCGGGAGATATTCAATACATGCAAGATACTCGGATTGAATTAGATTTAGATCAAGCGAATTAGTGATTCTATTGTTTTCGCTAATACCGTCAGTTAAATATGATATTTCTCCGAATCCCAAACCGTATAACATGGTTTCATTCGGTTGACCGTACCAACCTAAATCCTTTGTGAATCCGAAAGGAAGTTCGGGCAAAATATTACCCGTATAACGATAGTCAAGTTTGTTGATCTCGTCTTTGACAATAACATCGTCATAATTAATTGTTTCCGAATAGCCTATGTATTGAATCGGGTTTAATGTATCCACTTTTATAATTTGCTTGGTAGAATCACTCGCGGAAGTAGAGTCTACCAATAACGAATCGAAAGTTAGAGAAGAATCGGGGGCAATTAGTGTATCGATAAAAATAAGTGTGTTGTCGAAATCGAAAAAAATATTTTCGTAATTACAATTCTTGACGGCTAATTCCCCTTGAATAGGGAATGTATGTAGTGCGATAAAAAGAATTATCGAAAATATACGCATGCTATTTTATACCCGCACAATAAAATGAGATTAAAAATAAATAATAAATCACTTAGTAACAAAGAGCTGCCGAACTTGACCGATTTGTTTTAACTCTGTAAACATTGGTTATAGCTAATGTGTCACTTATCAAAATAAGCAATAAAATTGTTTGTTTATAAACCAGAATTATTTATCTTTGCCGAAACTTTTTAATTAACATAATCGAAGGGAAGCAACATGTCAAAAAAACCAATGACCAAAACACAAGTATTATCACACCTTTCCGAAAAAGTTGGTGTGACTAAAAAACAAGCAGGTGTGTTTTTAGAAGAATTAGTTCAACTAGCATATAAAGAAGCTAAAAACCAATTTACATTCCCCGGTGTTGGTAAACTTTTAGTGGTTAGCAGAAAAGCAAGAATGGGAAGAAACCCCGCAACCGGAGCATCGATAAAAATTCCTGCTAAAAAAGTAGTGAAATTCAGAATTGCCAAAGCATGTAAAGATGCAGTAATTCCACCAAAGAAATAATAATTTGTAAAAGAGCCCGTTGATCAACGGGCTTTTTTATTTTTACCGCTTCGCTTTTTATCTCCTCTTGATTTCATTTCATCAAGAAGTCTATTGTAAAGCTTTTTATTTATGTTGCTCAATATGGTTGTAATGAACTGGTTATAATCTTTTATATGTTGATAAAAGCCAAGTGTGATATTTTGCGTCTTATCATGTATATAGATTGGTTTTGTCATATGCCCTGTGAATACTCCTCCTTCAATGTTATCGATATTGGAAAGCTTAATTTCAATCTTTCTCTGGCCGTACATAAAATCGGAACATACCATTGTTTCATTATCTAAAGATATCTCGAAGGGGAAATATTTATAAATCTTGTAGTAAAACCTGTTTAGTATATAAATTACTCCTGTGTTAATTAACGCGGGCAATATAAAAATCCATTGCTCACCGATAAGTAAGAGAGAAGAGATTAAATGTATAGAAAGAAGTATTGTCGCCGGGATATTGGCATACCTATAAAATAGTTTAGCTAAAAAAGGATACTCATATTTTTTCATCTTATTCCATGCTGAATATATAATATTACATGCGTAATTTTACAAATCTTACGTTAAATTAACCATGTAAATTTAATTAATCCGAAAAATTGATTATTGGAGAAATAATGGAAAAAAATATCTATTGTGCACTCTTCTTTCTCTTCCCTGCAATCTTTCTTCACGCCCAACCTGTACAGTTGAATAATTACAAACAATTGATGGACGCTTTAACCGGAGGTTATCGGGTGAGTGCAGTAATTCATTACGGAGATTGCAAACTTGTTATAGACGGCCAAGAAGAAGAGGCTCCGGATGCGATAGGAGGTATAGAGTTGGGGGCATTTGAACATTTTGCACGCGGTTGCGTTCGAAACGAAAAAGCTTATGTAAGTGCCTCGGAGAATGTTTTGATCGGTCATCCTCGTTATGGTTATGTTTTTAATTATGCGAAGATTCGTGTTTATGAAGATAACACGGTAGAAATTGTAGTAAGATACCTTGATCCGACAACTTATGAAGTGAAGATGGATGAAACATTCCATTCAAAAATAAACACCGGCGGAGATGAGGGAGCAGTATACTTCTTTAGGCAATAAATATATTTAAAATTATGTTGAATAAAATTTGATATGCGGTGTATCATTAATAGTAAAAAACGAAAATATGGCGCTTAACACATTGAAAAACAATAAAGAAGATTATGTATTGCTGGTTCGCAAAAACATGAAACGGGCATACTTTACAGCTTTGGGATTACTCGGTTCTTATGACGAAGCGATGGAAATATCGCAATTGGCTTTTATTCGAGCTTATAAACACTTCAACAGTTTTGATAGGAGTAAAAATTTTTTTACATGGTATTATAAAATTTTGAGAAACCTATGCCTGAATAAAATTAGAGATTCTAAAAGGCGGAACACGGTCTCTCTTTTGGAATATAGAGATATCGGGAGTGACGAAGATATTGAACAACGGTTGGAAAATGAAGAACTGAGAGTAAATGTTGAAAAAGCAATGATGCAGCTTGAACCGCATGACAGGGAAATATTGGTGTTAAAAGAATTTAACGGAATGGCATATAAGGAAATATCGGAAATGCTACACATTCCTATCGGCAGCGTTATGTCACGTTTATATTATGCCAGAAAACGATTGGGTAAAAAATTGGAGACTGTATTAAAATGAATGAAAGGTTTATAATACTCTTGGAACGTAACTTAAATAATGATATGACCCCAGATGAGTTGACGGAATTTCATAATTTGTTGGAAAGTAATAAACTTCTTAAAGAAGAATATAGAGAGCAAAAACGAATAAAGGAGGTACTGAACAAAATGACACTTTCAAATCCATCAAAAGAAGTGTGGGACAGCTACTGGATGAGTATCTATAATAAAATCGAAAGAAAGTTTGCATGGATTGCTATACTCATCGGGTCTACTATATTAATCGGTTACGCCCTGCTGGAGGCAGTTGAAAAATTTATGAACAATAATCAATCTCCATGGTTCATTAAATTCGGTGTATTCGCACTTGTATTTGGCTTTTTGATATTGGCATTCTCAATTTTGCGCGAAAAAATTTTCGTTTCCCAAAATGATAAATATAAGGAGATACAAAGATGATCGTAGTTACATCTTCTCAGATTGCAGGTAAGGAAATCCAAAAAACATTCGGTGTGGTTAGAGGAAACACGATAAGAGCAAGGCATTTAGGTAAAGACATAATTGCTGTATTTAAAAATATTGTAGGGGGTGAAATTCAAGAATACACAAAGCTTATGGCCGAATCGCGTGAACAAGCAATTGATAGAATGGTGCAGCAGGCTGAAGAACTGGGTGCAAATGCAATAGTGGATGTGAGATTTTCAACAAGCTATATTATGCAAAGCGCGGCGGAGATTCTTGTTTACGGAACAGCCGTATATGCTGAATAAAATTATGGCTATGAACCTGCAAGATCAGCAGGTTCATTACAAAACTAATTAGTCGAGGAAATTTTTAAAGTCTCCGCCGACCTTATGTGCAGATCCCTTTGAGGGAACGGTATCTCGATATTGTTCTTTCTAAACCGTCTTACTATCTCGCAATTTATTTCCGACCTTATATAATAATATCGTTGAGGATGCTCAATCCAAAATCGCAATTTCATATTCCATGCAGAATCACCGAATTCCGATAAATGAACCTCAGGTTCAGGCGCCGGCAATACATCATGATTATCTTTTGCTATATCTTTAAGAGTGTTTATTACCAAATCCAAATCGGAATTATATGATACGCCTATGTTCATATCAACACGGATTCTTGTATCACCATGCGACCAATTAGTAACGGTAGCAGTAATGAAATCGGAATTAGGTACAATGATGGAAATATTGTTTAATGATTTTATTGTAGTTGAACGAATGGTTATATTCTCCACATCCCCTTCGGTATCACCTACAGTCACGCGGTCACCAACCTTAATCGGTCTTTCGAACAAAAGAATTAATCCGGCGATGAAATTGGAAGTGATATTCTGTAATCCGAAACCTATCCCTACGGATAGGAAACCGAGAATAACCGCCAGTCCGCTTAAATCAATCCCTATAAATTGAAACGCAACAACCATCCCGATAAAGATGACAATGTATTGCGTTAAACGTAATAGTGTGAATTGCAGACCGTCTTCCAACTTGAAGTTTGTTAAGATCTTATTTAAGAGTTTGTTCTTTAAAAACCGGGCAAATATTACAAAAGAAAAAACTATTAGCAGAAAAAAGAAAACAGATGAAATGGAAATTGAGGTCTGATTAATTGAAAACAGCGGGAAAGAAATCACATCTTTAATTGAGGAGAAAATATCATTGATAGACATACAAACTCCAATATATTTTTATAAATTAAAAATCGAATGAAATGGTCGGATCATTCCCCGAATGTTTATCGATATATTTTGATACGTCGAATTTTCTTTTACAACCATTAAAGTTCATGTAGCGTATTTTGCCGAAAACATTTCTTTCATTCCATGCGCGGTCGTGAACACCCCCAATCGACCATGCAATTCCAGTATAACCGTTCGGGTCGCGGCCGTCAAGTTGATATTTATCGTTTAGGTAAATAGCCGTCTTCATTGCTTCTTCGGGGGATTTAGTCCATTCAAGAATTTTCTTAGCCCAATACATTCTCATGTATCCGTGCATTTTTCCCATATTAACCATTTCCATTTGTGCGGCATTCCACAGTTTGTCGTTTGTCTTTCCATGTTCAAATTCTTCAAGGGTGTGTAGGTATTCTCTCTTATCTTTCCGGTGAAGGTCCAAACTTCCCTTAGCCCAGATATGGAAACCCTGGAAAGAGTCATAATTAAAATTGTAGTAACAGAAATTATCCGCTAGTTCTTTTCGTACAATCAGTTCTTCTAAAAATATTTTTTGTGATTCACCATAATCAATCATCGGTTGAATGTTTAACGCTACTCTTTGAGCCGAGATATGACCGAAATGAAGATAAGGGGATAGATTAGATTGAGCATGGGCGTTCGGGTCGTTTCGATTTTCAGCATAGTTAACTAATTTATTATCAATGAATTCCGTCAATTTTGCGTGCCCCTGTTTTTCCCCCGGTTTAATCCACTCAACTTCCTTAACGTTGAAATCAATTTCTAATTTTTTATATATCGAATCCCAGTCGATTGAAAGCATTTGAGAAAAGGGGCTGGTCATTTTTTTCAATCTTGGAAATTTATCAAGATATTCATCCAGCAGTTTGTTAATCTTTGGCCGGAAAGTATAAGCAGCAAATTCTTCTTTGGGAGATGCAATCCAGCAGGGGACAATATTGTGCGCGTCAACTTCATGGAACGGTATATCAATTGTTTTAGCGACGTTCCGTTTCCAAATACGAATTGATTTCAAAGGATTAAAATCAGTTACTAGTAATGATGCTCTGGAAGAATTTATATATTGAGGAATAATTTCCTTTGGAATACCAACTCCAAGGAAGAAAGGAATATTCAAGTCGTTGAGCCGGTTTTCAACTTCTTCAAGACCTTTCAGCATAAATCCATATTGTCGTATAGAGGCATCAAGAAATTGTGGTACTAAGCAGAATATTACATAAAGTTGTACACCTTTTTTTATTGCCTGTTCTTGAGCATAGATTAAAGCCCAGTTGTCGTTTACTCTTTGGTCACGCTGCATCCAATAAATTACAGGTCCTTTACTTTTTTTCCCCTCTTGGATTATCTTAACCCGGTTCGGATTCATTTGCTCATCCGAATAATTTCATCAAATTCGGCTTTGGTAACGGGCATAACGGAAAGGCGGTTACCCCGCTGGACTAATTTCATGTCTTTTAATTTTATGTTAGCTTTTATATCGGTCAGCGTAATTGGTTTATTGAATTTCTTTTCCAATTTAATGTCCACCATGAACCATGTCGGTTCTTCTTTATTGCTTTTCGCATCAAAATGTCTTTCTTCTGGATCGAAAGCGGTAAAGTCGGGATATCCTTCTTTTACAACTTCGCATATTCCAACAACTGCATTCGGATCGGCATTGCTGTTATAAAATAAAACTTTATCACCTTTTTTTATTTCATCACGGAGAAAATTACGGGCCTGGTAATTTCGCACACCATCCCAATGAGTTGTTTTGTTTTTGCTTTTTGCAAGATCGTCAATAGAAAAGCATGAAGGTTCGGATTTCATTAACCAGTATTTCATTTTCGAAACACCTCAAAAATTTTAATTGTTATTATGAATTTGAGATATGACTGAAACAATATAAGTATCGGGAAAGTTTAATTCCATGCAATCTATCTAAAAATCAGGTTTCTATTATCATCTCAAAGAAATCGGAGTATTCGGGCTTTTTAAAAGCAATATTTCTACAAATAATTTTTTAAGAATTTCCCAGTGTAGGATTGGTTTACTTTTACAATCTCCTCCGGTGTTCCGGTTGCTATTATTTCGCCCCCTTTGTTGCCGGCTTCGGGTCCCATATCAATTACATGATCGGCGCATTTGATTATATCCAAATTATGCTCAATTATAAGGACAGAATTGTTATTATCAATCAGCCGGTAGAAACAACCCAGCAGTTTGTTGATGTCGTCGAAGTGGAGACCGGTTGTTGGTTCATCGAAAATAAAAAGTGTATGCCTGTTTTTCTTTTCGGTGCTCAAATGCAATGCAAGTTTCACGCGTTGGGCTTCACCGCCGGATAGTGTATTCGAAGGCTGACCAAGTTTTATATAGCCCATACCTACGTCTGAAAGAACTTGTAAATAAGGAGCAACTTTTTTAACGGTCTTAAAAAACTCAAGAGCTTCATCAACAGTCATGTTGAGCACATCTACAATGTTCTTTCCTTTATATGTAACTTCGCGCACTTCTTTTTTAAAACGTGTTCCTTTACAGTCTTCACATTCCAGATATAGATCTGCAAGGAACTGCATCTCAATTTTCACGTAACCTTCGCCGGAACATGTTTCGCATCTACCTCCTGGCACGTTGAAAGAGAAATAACCCGGTTTATAACCGCGTGCGCGTGCCTGAGGTGTTGAGGCGAAAAGATCGCGAATTCTTTCATAACCCTTTACATAACTAATCGGGTTGGAACGGGGGGATTTTCCTATAGGGGATTGATCGACAATTTCTATCTCGTCAATGTGTTGCATACCTTCAATGGAATCACACTTTCCAACCTTAGATGGATTTCCCCCCATCATCTTAACAATACCGCCGTACAAAACATCATGAATAAGAGTGCTTTTACCAGAACCGCTGACGCCTGTTACAACTACAAACTTATTCAAAGGGAATTCAACCGTTACGTCTTTTAGATTGTTTTCTTTAGCTCCTTTCACAATAATATTTTTTGTTTTTTTTATACGCCTTGTTCCCGGAAGGGGAATTCCGAGTTTGCCGGATAAATATTTACCCGTTAATGAATCGGGATTTTTAAGAAGTCCTTTGTAATTATCGATCGCAATAATTTTTCCCCCGTTAATACCTGCTTTAGGACCCATATCAACTATCAGGTCGGCTTCGCTCATCATATCCGAGTCATGTTCAACAACAAGAACAGTGTTCCCGATGTCTCGTAATGATTTTAATATGTTAATTAAGCGAGAGTTATCCCGCGGGTGCAGCCCGATGCTCGGTTCATCCAGCACGTATAAAGTTCCTATTAGCGCAGAGCCAAGCGAGGTGGCCAAATTTATTCTTTGTGTTTCGCCCCCGGAAAGAGTGCTGCTCAATCTATCCAATGTAAGATATCCCAGCCCGACTTCGTTAAGGAATGTCAACCGTTTTTTAATTTCGTCCAGAATTCTTCCGCCGATAGCATATTCGTATTCAGTCAGCCGGATATCATTAAAGAAATAAGAGGCCTCTTCAATAGACATCACTACAATATCGTGAATTGATTTATTGTTAATTCGAACCTGTAAAGCTTCTCTTCTTAGGCGGGAACCTTTGCAAGCAGAACATTTTGTATAACCTCTGTATTTACTGAGTAGAATACGAATGTGCATTTTATATGTTTTGGATTCCAGCTTTTCGAAGAATTTATTTATTCCGGTAAAGCCGTTAAATCCTTCTTTAATTAGAGCAATTTGTTCATTGGTAAGTTTATTAAACGGGACATCAATAGAAATATTTTTATCCTTAGCAACACGAACCAAATCGCGAAGATATTTACTATGCTTTACAGAACGCCAAGGTGCAATTGCTCCTTCAATTAAACTCAGCTTCGGGTTGGGAACTATAAGATCCATCTCGTATCCCATCGTCTTACCGAATCCCTGGCAAACCGGGCATGCACCGAATGGATTGTTGAAAGAAAAGAACCTGGGTTCCGGCTCTTCGTATCTTATTTCGCAGCATTCATAAAATTTAGTAAAGGATTTTATTTCTTTTGTATCAACATTGATAATGCTTAATCTGCCTTCCCCTTCCTTGAATGTTGTTTCAATTGAATCAGCGAGAGTTTCCCTAACCTTCCCTGTTTTAATTTTGAAACGATCTATAATAATAACGATATCCTCTTTGCATTTAGGAAGCGTTTTAACTTCATTCAAATCGATCAGTTCATTTTTGCAGTAAATCCGGAAGAATCCTTTTTTCTTTAATAAGTCGATTTCATCTTTTATGCTGCGTCCTTCGTGATGGTGCATAGGGAAACCGAGATAAAATTTTGTGTCGCCCTTCTGCTCTTCCAGCCAACCCGCTACGGTTCCCACAGTATCTTTTTTTACGATTTTACCGCAGCTGAAGCAGATAGTTTGCCCAATCCTTGCGAATAATAATCTTAAGTAATCGTAAATCTCGGTAGTAGTGCCAACGGTTGAGCGTGGATTTCTAGCCCCGGCTTTTTGTTCAATTGCAACAGCAGGGCTTATTCCATACATAAAATCGACTTCAGGTTTATTCATCCGTTCCAGGAACTGCCTTGCATAAGACGACAAACTTTCAACGTAGCGTCGTTGTCCTTCGGCATAAATAGTATTGAAAACCAGAGAAGATTTTCCGCTGCCGCTTACACCAGTGAAAACAATAAGCTTATTGCGGGGAATATCAAGATCAATATTTTTAAGATTATGCTGACGCGCCCCTTTTATGATTATCCGGTCTTTGTTGTATGTAGATTTATTTTCAGCCATCGGGTTAACAATATTGATGTAAAATTAAACATATAAGTTAATGAAAAAAGTTTTGATAAGAGAAATTAGAAAGGGGTTAATGGATCCTCTTCTTTTGGGGATTCAACAAATAAGAAAAGGATGCTCAAAGATTCACTCAAAATAAAATTTCTTATTAGATTATCTCTTTAAGAAAAAGTAATATCGAAAGAATTTTTACTGTTCATATTGTAATCTCTTTAATCTTTCCTCTGTATCAATCAATTCCTGGATTTTTTGATCTAACAATTCGTTCTGTGCTTTAATTCTTATTAACTTAGCATCAATTTCTTTTTCGTACTCGGCTTTATCCCAGTAACCTCTTTGTTCGAAATAACTTTTAAACAGCCAGTTATATTTCAACGCTTCCATATTTTCCGCGAATTTGGATGTACCGAGTTTCGCTTCTTCGGTAGTTTGCACAAGGTTTGCAATTACGGTTTTAACCGAATCCAATACACTTCTGTCATAAATAAGCGAACCGATAGTTCCTTCGCCCCGGCTTATCGTTGCAATCAGCTTTTTCACATCTACAACAGCGCTGTCTACATTATTAACAATGCTTTCGAAGCCGCCGCTGATTTCGATAAGGAAATCGGAAACTTCTCCCACGCGCGCTGTAATGGCGGTTAAACTTTTATCGGCAGATTGTGTTATTGATACCGTAGATTCGTAAAGCCTGTCGTCTTTAATAAGTTTACCAATAGTGCCTTCGCCGGTATTTATCTTGGCAACGATTTCGGAAAAATCTTTCGTGATGTCTTTCATGTAAGCCATAACTGCTTGGGTTTCGCTGATAATTTCGGCCATGCTTACAGGGGGCTTTGCCAGTATAAATCCGCCGTTGGAAATTACTTCATTATCGGGGGACCCAGGAGTAATTGTAACAATTTTTTTCCCAACCAAACCTTCTGTTTCTATCGAGGCTTTACTATCTAGACGAACAAAATGAACAACCTCTTTATCGATGCGCATTTCGACTTCAACACGCCCTGTTGTATCATCGGCAAGTTGAATATTGCTGACGCTTCCGATGTCATACCCGCTCAACCTTACCGGCGCGCCGTTTCTAAGTCCTTCAATTCCGGGGAAATAAGTTTTAACCATGATTGTATCAACAAAGAGAGACTCTTTATTACCGATCAGGAATATAGAAACAACAAGAAATACTGTTGCGACAAAAATGAAAATTCCTAAGCGTGCGCCTTCTAAATGTTTAAACATATTCCTCTCCTTGCTAAGCTTTTATAATTTCATTACTGAAAAAGTTTTTGAGAAACGGATCACTCGATTTTGTCAACTCATTAATATTTCCTTCGAATGCAACTTTTGCATCGCGTAAAAATATTGCACGGTCGGCAATAATTTGGGCACAAATCAAATCATGTGTAACCACAATGGATGTCATATTAAGTTTCTGCTGGAGGTTAAGAATCAGTTCGCTTATTTCTTTTGATGTTATCGGGTCAAGTCCTGTAGTCGGTTCATCATATAGCATCAATTCGGGATCGGTTATAATCGATCTTGCAAGCCCGATTCTTTTACGCATTCCTCCGGAAAGTTCGGAAGGCATTTTATCAATTGCTTCTGCCAGGGAAACCATCTCAAGCGTATTTACAATTTTATCGCTCATTTCGCTTTGTGTTAAGTGCATATGACGCTTCATTGGGAATTCAAGGTTCTCCCTAACCGACATCGAATCGTACAACGCCGCGCCTTGAAAAAGGAAACCGATTTTCTTGCGGAGCTTGTTCAGTTCATTGGTGGTCATATCAAGAACATTTTCGTTATGGATATAAATCTTCCCGGTTTCGGGTTTCAGTAACCCGATTATACATTTTAGCAAAACGGACTTACCCGTGCCGCTTTGACCGAAAACAACAAGGTTTTCTCCTACATCGGTATAAAGCGATACATTTTCGAGCACCTGAAGGGTCTCAAATCCTTTTGAAAGGTTTTCTATTTTTACTAACCTAGTGTCGGCCATAACCATAAAGTAATTTTTACTAAAATCATATCGAAAATTAATATTAAAAGGGAAGCGGTTACAACAGATGTAGTTGATGCACGCCCAACACCCTCGGTACCGCCGTCGGCTGTAAAACCTTTATATGATCCTACAAGCCCTACAATGTAACCGAAGACAAAAGTTTTTGCAATACCCGGTATCAAATCTCCGAACTGGATAGATTCAACAACAGAATTGATGTAGTAGATGAAATTCATATTCTCAACAATAATAACGGCAAAGTAACCGCCGAAAATTGCAATTATCACCACATAAATCGTAAGAAGAGGAAGTATCATTGTAGTTGCGATAACACGTGTAACCACAAGATATTTGAATGGATTAACCGCAGAAACTTCCATTGCGTCTATCTGTTCGGTAACTCTCATCGATCCGAGTTCGGCGCCGATGCCGGAACTTACACGCCCTGCAAAAATCAAAGCTGTTATAACCGGTCCAAGTTCACGAACAACGGATAATGAAACAGTGCTGGCTAAAAAATCGGTGGCGCCAAATCTTTGAAGCACCGGGTAACTTTGAAGTGCAAGTACTAGCCCTATAATCAAACCGGTAATACTGACAATTGGGAATGTTTTAACCCCCAACTCGTTCATGTGTTTCTTGATTTCATGAATTTCGTATGGGGGTATAAAAGCCTGTTTTACGAATTCGATGTTGAAAATCGTAAGACCGGTAATTGTAGCGAAAAAATTATAAACCTGTTCGCTGAACGTCGGATTATGGCTGTGTTTTATTCTAGGTAGATTCATTACTATTATCGATAACTTTTTCTTTCAATGATCTTAAAATAGTAATAATGATGATAATTTGTAACGTTTTATTAAACCTTGTGATTTAGAAAGAAATTATTTTTCCCGGTCGTGAATACTTAAAAAGCATTTTCAATGTGGTTAATGACTGGATTTTTATTACTTCGAAGGAGTATTCCAATAACGTCAATCCGGCAAGAATGATTTTCAATCCCTTTCAGCCAAAGATACGCTTCTGCAATTTTACGCACCTGTCTTTGTTTCCCCTTTGAGATTTGTTCTTCCGGGTAACCGTAATCCAAGTTGTGTCTTGATTTAACTTCCACGAAAACAAGTTCACCGGTAAAATTATCTTTGGCTATGATATCTATTTCACCGTGACTATAATGGAAATTTTTTTCGATGATTTCATACCCCTTATCTATAAGAAACTTTTCAGCCAGCTCTTCACCTTGATTGCCGAATTCTTTTTTCTCTTTCGACATACGCCCAACCCGCTGTTTTTAGTTATCTAATAAAAGCTCTTCTTTTGTTCTATTGAGAATATTGGAAAGAAATGATTTTCTGTGAAGATCTGTGCAACCATGCTTTTGGATTGCTTCAATATGAGTTTTTGTAGCATACCCTTTATTCTGCCGCCAATTATAATACGGATATTTTTGAGAGTGTTTAATCATTATCCTGTCACGTGTAACTTTGGCAATAATTGAAGCTGCCGCAATAGAGAAGGATTTTTGATCCCCTTTAACAATTGTTTTTGTCGGGATTTCGGAATAGAATGATTTGTTGCCGTCTATTAATATCAGGTCTGGTTTTACATTGAGAGATTTAACTGCTTGTGCCATTGCCTTTAAAGTTGCCTGCAATATGTTTATTTCGTCTATCTCTATATGGTCAATAACACCCACACCAACAGCCAGCGCTTTGTTGTTAATTTTTTCGAACAATGCTTCCCGCTTTTTTTCACTCAATTTTTTTGAATCGTTGATTCCATAGATAATTGTTTTGTTATCGAAAATTACCGCTGCGGCCACAACGGGTCCGGCAAGGGGCCCGCGCCCTGCTTCATCCACACCTGCTATCCGCCTGATGTTATCTGCCAAATATGACTTGTCGAAGTTTTTCATTTGGTGAAAAATATAATTTAAAACTCGTTTAACAAACCGAAATGAATTTTACCTTGATTAAAAGAATCTCCTTCGCCAAGGGCATAACTAACGCTTAAAACTCCAAGCCCTGTTTCAAGATTAATCCCCAAACCATAGCCGGTTTTAAAACCCGAGGTTTTTTCGATGCCTCTTTCTATATCTTCATTGCGCAGGTAATAGCCGGTATCAAAAAAGATAAAAGCAAATGAACGGCGGGTTAATAAATATCTATATTCAACATTAGACCAAAATAATCGGTTGCCCAAAAATTGTCTTTCCCTGTAGCCGCGTAAGGTTTTGGTGCCCCCCAGTTGGTATAAGTCGCTTACTTCAAAAAGGGATCCTCTCATTTCGCGCGCGTGTACTGCCAAAGCGGCTATTTGTCCCCGTGCAAATTCGTAATAGAAACTTAAATCGAGTTCGAACCTCTGCAGATTATAATTCATTACTGTCGTTGGAAAAATATAATCAACCGGCCCGTTAATTTCTTTCGAGCTGTGTTTATATGTATTGAGAAAAAGAATTCCCCCGGTTGGTGCGTAGAAATCATCCCGAGTATCGATGGTTAAATTCAGCCCGGTTGAAATTGTAGTTGAATTAAAAACCGTAAACCGTTGCCCGGTAGTCTCGGAAGGAATTGTCGATTCGGTTGAAAGGATAACCGAAGCTGTAATATCATCTGTAGCTATATACTCAACAAATCCCTCTAATTTTCTTTGTACATATGTTGTATCCTGTTTTCTTTGAAAGAGCCCTACTGAAATATTAAAGGGAAAATCGAAAAGCCAGGGTTCAAGATATTTCAATTCCAATTCATGCGAGTATCGTGTTTCCTGCTGCCATCTTATAGCAGCGGCTCTACCGGTTCCGAATAGATTTCTCAAGCTGATATTCACATAACCTGTAAAGTAACCGCTTTCGTTATCTTTGCTGCCGGGGACAAATCCCAGTATACCGTCAAAATTGTTAGTGTTTCTTTCTTTCACTGAGATTTGAAGAACGCCTTCGTTTTTCGAATTAAAATAATAAACAGGCGGCTGGATGGGATTGAAAAATTTCAAACGGTTTAGCTGCTGCGGAATTTTGTCAATCTTTTCCTGGGAGTAAACATCACCAAGTTTCAAACCAATTTGCCTAATTATTACATGATCTTTTGTGTTGGTATTGCCTATAATTTCAACCTTATCGATTCTGCTTGTTTGATTTGAATGAAAAGACAAAAATATATCAGCCAGGTTTTGGTTGCCTAACGAGTCGAAATAAAAATAAATCGATTTGATTTTAAATTCGGCAAAAGGAGCGCCGCTATTTTCAAATAAATCGAGCAATTGTGAGATGCTCCGTTCGATTTCAATTTTATCAAGCGGTTTCCCTATCAACCATTCGAATTCGGAGATAATAACGGCAGAATCCGCCGGTATGCAATTTAACGGAATAATTTTGGCCAGTAATGTCGGGCTCCCTTCATCTATTGTAAGAGATAAAGATACCTTTTGGGAATCATCCGAAAATACTGTTGAAATACCCGTGATTTTGGAATTGAAGTAACCCTGATTGGATAATGAAGAATTTATTCTGTTTGAAATTGTATCCTGATATCCGGGGAATATTTTTGCACCGGCGCCTATTCCAATCCAATCAATATAATTACTCTTACTGAAATTAAAAGCGCCTTTAATTTCAACTTGGTCGATAGTTTGTGTAAATGAAATTGATACAACGAAAAGAAAGTGGAAAAGAAAAAATTTTATATTAATAATTCGGTGAGTCATCAATTATTTTCATTTTTTTACCAATTGGAGAAACAATGATTTTATCATAAAGTTTTTCGGCATCAGCTAAGTTGACTTTACTTGTATCCCATGACGCAGCATTTGCGGCTCCCAATGCAACGGCAATTTTAATAAATTCATCAAACACCAAAGCCTTTTCAAGCCCGTAAGCAATACCGGCAACAAATGAATCGCCGCTTCCGGCAGAATCAAACAGTTCAATTTTAGGAGGAACGGCTTTATAATGAAATCCGAATTTAGCCGCGTAAACTGGATTTTCTCCGTCGGTTAAAAATATCAATTTTATATTTTTGTTTTCAAGAAATTTTAGTAATTCTATCTTACTTTTCTCATTTTTTAAATCGACCCCCAGAGAGGACTCCAATTCATTGATGTTATTGTGGAGCACGGTAGGAGCGGCTTCAATTGATTTCGACAAATTGCCGCCGTATGTATCAAGGATCGAAATTTTATCATATTCATGCGACCATCCAATTCCCTGGGCTATAATCTCATCCGTCTCCGGTGTTGGGGAACTGCCTGAAAAAATAATGATAGATGAATTCTGTATCATTTTATGAAGACGTGATTTGAAATCTTCCGCTTCACTTTTCAAGATAATATTATCCGGGGAGAAGTAATGAGTTAAACGATTTTTATCTTCTTCAATAATGAGAGCGGCTGTGCGTGTTTCATCTTTAACAGGTGTAAAATTGAAATCGATTTTTTCTTCAGTGAGAATACGTCGTAAAATTTTCCCGTTATTACCGCCAAGAAATGTAAAAGCTGAATTTGGAATATTGAGCTGATTAAGTTGGCGGCTTACATTAATACCTTTACCGCCAGCCGTAAAGATTTCCTTATTGCTTCTGTTTACTCCCCCATGCACAACATCTTTAAAGTAAAGTCGTTTTTCCAACAACGGATTTAATGTAACTGTAAGAACCATGGGGCTGACTTGTAATTTTCTTAATATCTGTATTTGAACCAATCACCGTATTGAGGATTAACTAATCTATAATGTCCAAAACCGGTTTCATCAATAAATGTAAAGCTTCTTCTAATATCGTAATATTCCCAAACTTCGTAAGGTTTGGAATCCAGATCCATCGGGTGTCTTCCCACATAATCCGGAGGACCGAGAATAATATAAATCCAACCCATATCGCTTTTCCACCCTTCAAAATAACTTTTGAAATGAGTATTTGCATAATTGACTCGTCTATAATACTCGTTCATTGCTTCGTTATTCGGCGTATTGGGGGTAGGATCTTTACCAGCCCAATAATTCATAAAGCGATCCAATTTATCCTGGAACGTTTTTGAGTTTTCAATAGAATCCATTTGAGAGGTAGTTGCTATATAAATCATTTGATCTACGGCTTTGTCCAGATCGATTATCGAACTGGGGAGGTCGGTATATTTTGATTTGAATTTTTTCCCTCTAGCAACAAGATCCGTCCAATTCTCATCTTTAACTTTCACAACAATTTCATAATCACCAAGTAAAAAATTTATGTTGTTCATTTGTTCAAAGACAAAGTTGCGCCCCTTCTGCAAACGTTTTGAAATCATGTTGTTGAAATTTTTATCCGTTTGTAATTCATGAATAGTGTATTCCATGAAAACTTCCTGGTCTTTATCCGAATAAACCTCGAAATAAAAGGGAAGTTCTTTTATTTGAGAAGTTACAAAGTTAGATACATTGGGGATTATGCTTGTGCCTCCTTGCCCTCTTATAATGTGTGAGACAAGCATTATATCACTTATTTCCAATGAGTCTGTAAATGATCGTATAACGGGAGAAAAATCAACCGAGGCGGTTTTCTTAGAATCGAGGTCTTCTATATAACATTTAGCCTGATATTTGCCCGGATCCATTAAAATAGATTTATGGCTTAGGTTAAATGCCTTTCTTGATAAAGTCTGTTCGAAATTATTTAATTCTACTTTTTCTTCCCAAATATTTTCATTTATCACTTTACTTTTATCTTCAGATAGAAATCTTAAGTTAATTGAATATTTCCCCTTATAAATTTCGCCGCTCTTTATGAATTGTATATTCGAATAAGGAACTTGAATAAAAACATCAACCTTAGATTTTCCCGGAGTAGTACTTTGATAGCTGGCAATATCAAGATAAAAAACAGGGCGCCCCATTGTGGCTTCCTTTGGGCCCGAATACTCTACTTGGGCATTTATGTTAAAAGTAAACAGGATCAATATTGCAAGAAAAAATCTCATATTTTACGCTCACTCATTAAGTAATAATTTACCAAATAAATCATACTCATTACCGTCGATAATTTCAACATTATAATATTTTCCAACCGTCAGGGGAGTGTTTTTTGCACTAATTAGAACCTCGCCGTCAACTTCGGGCGCATCGCGTTCCGACCTCGCAATATAATAATCCCCTTCGCGTCCATCAACAATAACTTTCATTGTTGCGCCTATCAATTCTTGGTTCTTTCTCTGCGATATCTCTTTCTGAATTCCCATTAAAATGGAATTCCTTTCTTCTTTGGTTTCCTGAGATACCGGATCACCAAGATCATAGCCGGGTGTATTTTCTTCCTGTGAATATGAGAATACACCGACTCTATCGAACTGATACTCCTCAACGAAATCGCAAAGTTCCTTAAAATCCTGTGTTGTTTCCGCCGGGTAACCGAGTATAAATGTTGTACGCAAAGTAAGATTTGGAATTCTTTTGCGCAATGTATTAATTAATGCTTTAGTTCTGCGGGATGAAATTCCGCGCCGCATCGATTTTAAAACAGCGTCGGAAATATGCTGCAGAGGAATGTCTATATATTTACAAACTTTGGGATTATTGGCTATCACATCAATCACATCTTCAGGGAAATGGGAAGGGTAAGCGTATAAAAGTCTTATCCATTCAATACCCTCTACTTCGCTTAGCTTTGAAAGGAGTTCGGCAAGATTGCGTTTGCCGTAAAGGTCTTTGCCGTAATCCGTTGTATCTTGCCCGATGATAACAATTTCTTTTACTCCCTTAGCCGCAAGCAGTTCTGTTTCTGCCATCAATTTTTCAACCGGTTTGGATTTGTGAAGGCCCCGCATAATCGGGATAGCACAAAATGAACAGGGGTTATCGCACCCTTCGGAAATTTTAAGGTAAGCGTAATGCTTAGGAGTGGAAAGTTCACGCTCTCCAAGAAGTTCGGTTTTAAGATTTCCCCCGAATTCTTTTACAATCCCTTCGTAGTCTTCCGTACCGAAAAAAAGATCTACTTCGGGAATTTCCTTTTTCAAATCTTCTGCGTAACGCTGGGATAAACATCCGGTAACAATAACTTTTTTAATCTTACCCCGCTTTTTTAAATCAACTGCTGATAGGATTGTGTTAATAGATTCTTCTTTTGCGGCTTCGATAAATCCGCATGTATTTATTATAATCGAATCTGCATCGTTCGGATTTTCCGTTAACTCCAGGTTATTCAATTTTAATTGGCTCATCAAACGTTCGGAATCAACTGTGTTTTTTGAGCAGCCGAGGGTTATTATGTTTATTTTTTCTTTATTAATCATATGATCGATAAATAGTCTTAAGAATATTTTAGTGGCAACAAATTTAGGCAATATTCGGATATTATGCTTGGGGGGAATAATGGGACACGGATTGACACGTCTAGTTTGGAGAAACCCGGCTTCTTTAGTTTTCAAGAGAGAAGCCGGGTTTCTAAATTAATCATATAATCGATAAATAGTTTTAAGAGTATTTTAATGGCAACAAATTTAGGCAATATTTGGATACTTTGCTTATTTGAATAGATCTGCTATTTAGAAGAGTAATAAACCTTACATCAATAGAACCGACCTAATATCATTTACAAATTATTTCAGATAAGATAAATGATTTAATTAAATGTGCTCTTTCCTGTAAAGTAATTGAAGGAGCAAAGTGGACAATTCGTAGTATCAAGATTTGAGTGGGGATTAAATGAAAACAAAAACCATTTTGATAATAATAAGTATCTACTTATCTCTCTTTCGCGTGGATTTACCTGCATGTTCCGGGTTATATATTTCCACATCCCGGTTAAAACTTTTTGGATTGAACGAAGATTTCTACGACTACAATACCATTTATCGTACGTTACCTGGATCGGACACGACTTATGGCATCATCGGTTTTGGGCATTCAAACAGTATACAGGCTATAATAAATGAAAAAGGATTAGTCTACGATGGATACGGTGCCCCCGAAAAAGAAGTAACACTTAACAGAAATTTACCTATAAATGACGGCAGCTTTATCTTTCAAGTGATGACAACATGCGAAACCATCGATGAAGTAGTACAGCTTTATAACCAATTTTACAATCCTTGGTTAAGCAACGGACAGATATTTTTTGCAGATCGTTTCGGCAATTCGGTAATTATAGAAGGGGATGGGATCATTTATAAATCGAAAAATTATCAGATTTGCACCAACTTTTATCAATCGGATCCCCAAAGCGGGATATCGTATGGATTTTATCCGTGCTGGAGATATAATTTACTGGAAAAAGAATTGGAAAGCACCTCCGACTATTCCGTTGATTTTGTGAAAAGCTTATTGGATTCCGTTCATGTTGAAAACCAGGAATGTCCCAACGGATTGAACTCGACGGTTTATTCACTTATTGTCGATCAAAACGAAAGCAAAATTTATGTCTACAATCTACACAATTATGAAAATGTTGTAATACTTGATATTCAGGAAGAGTTGAACAAGAAAATGCAAAGCATGTCTTTAAAATCACTTTTTGTTACATCAGTAAAGGATGATGAAACAGCGCCAGGTGATATTCTACTTAATCAAAATTATCCAAATCCATTTAATCCGAGTACAAGCATTTCATATCAGGTTGCGTACGCCACATATGTATCAATAAAAATTTATGATTTGCTGGGTAATGAAATAGAAACATTAGTTGATAGACATATACAGCCGGGAACTTATAATGTGAGATGGAACGCTTCATCATTGTCGAGCGGAATATTTTTCTGCGTGATGATAACCTGTATCGGTATAAAGAAAGTAGTGAAACTGATTCTGCTCAAATAAGTTCATACAATACAAACAATAAATAACGTGAACCAGTAACAACTTATTGTTTTTTGTAGACAACACTTAGAAAGAATAGACCTAAAAGACATTCCATTTTTCATGTTTTATTTCATTTTTATCCTTTTTTAGCAAATTTCTGATATTATAATATACACCATATCATTAGTACAAAAATATCTATCTGAATAAATTAATCTTGACACAGTTCGTTTTTTGTTACGTTAATAGTCGAACATTGAAATAAGGCTGATTTAAAATTCGGACTGCTTATGAAGATAATATCAAAACTAATTTACCCGGCTTTTTGTATACTGCTTATTGCAAGTAATGTAATTACAGGACAAGTAAAGATTAACGAGAGAGTGGAAATTAATTTGGGTGATGCATCTAAAAATTATGTTCCGTTGGTAATGAGCGACACTACAGATGTTGATTCCCTTCCTGTTGCCGCGAAGCTTGAAATTAAAAGCGCTTGGCAGCAAGAATATTATCCGGATGGAACACCTATATTGCGGGTACGATACGAAATAATGAACAGCAATTGCGGAGATATCTTACAATCGGATTGGGATTACACGGGAACAATGACCTTTAATGTTGAAAAGGTAAAACCAACTTCGTACACTATTATTGCCAATATGCATCAATGGTCTAAAATTGATAGTACTTGGATAAGAATTCCAGCAAATACACGATTTGATGTTTATGTTGATGGTGAGAAATACAAAGAGGCCGGAGGCAATAGTATTGTCGATCCTTGGTTTGGAGATATTAATTTCAATGTTTGGGCAAATAGTCTTAATGTTAATGAAAGCGCAGCATTTCAAGGCTACAAAAAATCAGATAATACTTGCGGAGCTGTAATTGGAAATATGCAAAGAGATTTCATAACATTTTCGATTTCGAAGGGAGGCGAGTACTTGTCCTTCTACGAATACTCGAGCGGGAAAAATATTGGCAATTCATTTCGCGAAGATCAATTTGATTGGTCTGGGATTCTTATTAAATATGACAACCAATATAAAGGATATAGTGATTACATTGCATCAATTACCGCTGACGTCAATAACTTGACTATTTCTAAACCTTTGTTGTTGAAAGCAAAAAATTGTGCAGAACCTTTGATCATATGTGATAACTTTGAACCACAAAAACTAAGTATCAACAGAGACGAAATCATAATGCTAAAAGTAAACGATAAATGGGATTGGATTGATCAAAATGGGAATGAAAACGAATTATTTATAGAGCCATATAACTGTATTACAGCACAAACTAAACATCCGGGAGCTATTGGAGTAACATCGGTTAATCTTTATCTAATTAGTACAATCGGGGCAGCATATTTAGTACTTTCTGATTTAGAAATAAAAAGCTGTTTAGACAAAAGAGAGACAAATAACCCTAAATGGCAGTTTAACATAGACAATTTGAGGATACCTGTTTTTTCAGATTATTGTCGAAATAGCAATTTAATAAATCTAGAAGATGGTAATAACAGTTCTTTGCTCGCTGAAAATATTCTGAATTATGCAGATTATCAAAATGTGATAGATGGTTTAGATTATATGATAGCTGGGCCATATAGCCAATTTTCCGAGTATCCAAGTGATTACTATTTTAGCGAAGGAGTTGTTGCACATGAAAATGTACATTTTGATCAAATAAGAAATGCCGTTTCTTTTGAATTGGATGAAAAGGCATTCCCCCAAATAAGGGGCATGGCCAAACCAATTAGTGAATTTCCTTGTCCTGAAGATGCTATTGCTGTATTTAAATACGATATTAAAAATATACTGCGAAAAAATATTGACACTGGGCGGGATTTGGAAAAGAAAATGGGTGTGGAAGAGATCAAGCCCCCATTAACCGAAATGCAACCTAAATTAGTAAAGAAAAGTGACCTTGAAGCTGATAAAATTGCAAAGGAAACATATGCTTTAATAAAAGTTAGACTCAAAATTTGGGCCCAAACCCAAGATTGGTGGTCAAAATAAAATAAGAACTTTTGTTAACAGGAGTTTACAATGAAGAAGTCGTTAATACAATTAATATTAATATTAATTATTTTTTCTCCAGAAATTTTTCCGCAAAGACTTTGGGATATTTATAAAGTATCATCTGAAACAATAGGAGATTTAGGACAAGATACGAGCATTGTGACTCTTCAGAATATTATATTGGACAACTCTTCTGATGGCTATCTATATAAATCCGCGGCTATTTATTTGGCATATTTCCATGAATCTACTCAGAGGCAATTTTTACTTGATAATTTAAATACTTCGATTAATGAATGGCTAAATGAAAAGGATTCTTCAGAAAAATGGTATAAATATGAGACAGATCAATTGATTAGAGGTTATTTAGGAGATCAATCATCAATAGCAGGAATGGACACAATCGCTCAATTCGATGACTCCGTCACAGAAAGATTGTTTGCAATAAATAAATTAGCCGAATTAGGTTTCTATAACTATTTCGATTATATAATTAATTTATTTAATAACGATTCAGATAGAAAAGAGATTATTATAACAATATTAGGGGAATATGGAAAAAGCGATATATATAAAAATGAAATAAGTACTCTTTTAGAAAATGAAATTAGATCATCTAGCGACGGTTGGCAAATTCTTAGGAGTGCTTTAAGCTTGGCCTCTTTCAATAATGAACTCGCCATATTAATACTAAATGAATTATTTGAACAGTCTTCAGGTCAAAAACAATTTGATATCTTCATTGATCTAAATATATTTGATCCAGATGGTCAACCCGAAAGATCAATTTTGGCACTATCTAACGAACAGGATGAGCATATTCGATCCAATTATCTTCCCTCACTTAACCAAATTATTTCAGGGGCTAAATCAAAGCGTTATCTAGAACCTAATTTTATAAGTTTCATCTCTGGTTTACTTCAGAGAGAGACTTCTCCATTTGTTGCCAATGATATCAGGCAGATGTTGAACAAATTTTATCCCATTCAACCTTTTGAACAAATATATGCTGATGAGATGCTCGACACATTATATTCATACTCAAATCTATGTTACAACTTCAACTGGATTGGTGATGAATCATACAAAAATGAATTAATAGATTTGATTCAATCAGCTAAGGACTATTTATCCGTAGAGGATTCTGTTAATTGTGCAAAGCAGATAAAATCATTCAAAGAAAGTGTTGAATCAACATATGCAGATTCAGCAGGCAATTATCCCAAATATGTAGGTGAATATGGCCATAGATATTTATACTATTTTTCTCAATATATCTTAGATCGGTTGCCCGAAATACCCGAAGACACAACTCCCGAAGTAAGATTACTCAAGAGCTCCGGCTCTCCTCTTACCGGCGGCGTATGCCAGTATTACGAAGGAGGCTGGAAAACCGCTACTGACAACGGTGACGGAACATTTGCAATTGAAACAAATCTAACAACGCTGAGTATACGAATGACCTACGCTTATGGAACACAGACTCTCTCAAACGTACCGTGGGGAACGGGACCTGTTGTATTCCAAACCGTAAATACACAAGTACAGCTTAAAGACAGCGAAGATAATTTTATAGATGAAGGTACCGTTAAATACTATGCCGGCGGCTGGAGAGATTTTGGAGTAACCGAAAACGGAATCGCCAAAAAAGAATTACTCCCGGTTAATTACAGTTTCAGAATGACTTATGCTTACGCAAGTAAAGATAAACAACAAGACTTAAGCGCCGATCCTGTTGTTGTATTTCATACAGTACCGGCAACAGTTCAGCTAAAAAATAGTCAAGGCAACCTGATAGATGAAGGTACCGTAAAATATTATTCCGGAGGATGGAGAGATTTCGGTACAACATCAAACGGAGTAGCAACACTTGAACTGCTGCCTAACAATTACAGCTTCCGAATGACATACGCATTTGCAAGCAACGATAAACAGCAAAACATTGGAGATGATTCGACAGTTATCTTCCAAACGGTACCGGTAACTGTACAACTTAAAAACAGCTTGGGTGAATTTATAGATCAAGGAACGGTTCAATATTATTCCGGCGGATGGAGAAACTTCGGCACAACAACAAACGGAATCGCAACACTTGAATTATTACCAAACAATTACAGCTTTAGAATGACTTACGCATACTCAAGCAATGATAAACAACAGAACATTGGAACTGATCCAACGGTTATTTTCCAAACCGTTCCGGCAACCGTACAATTAAAAAACAGCTCGGGAGATTTTATGCCTGCCCCTATGGGTGATCAGGGTACAGTTCAATACTATTCCGGCGGTTGGAGAAACTTCGGCACAACAACAAACGGCGTTGCAACACTTGAGTTACTGCCGAATAGTTATAGTTTCAGAATGACGCACGAATTCATTTCCAGTGACAAAACGCAGAACATAGGTACGGATAACATTATCGACTTCACAACAGTGAACAACATAGTTCGTGTAACTAATACGCAAGGACAACCCGTTGATAATGCAGCGATAAGTTACTACTCCGGCGGCTGGCGGCAGATAGGCACAACCGTAAAAGGCGAAATAACAAAAGAACTGTTACCGAAAAATTTAACATTCCGCGCCGCATACGGAGGAACATCGCAGGATAAAACGCAGGATACTGAAACAAATAACTTAATTGAATTTACGATTGTGGAATAGCACACTGATGACGCAGATTACACGGATTAACGCGGATAAAACAGCGTAAATCAGCTGCATCTGTGTCATCGGCGTTCCATAAGGAGTATCATTATGAAAAAGATATTTTTAATCATAGTAATATTTTCATCATGCATATCAGCACAAACAATCTACGAACTCCCTTTTGCATCGAAAGGAAATGTAATAGAATTAGCGGTGTCAAATACCTCCACAGTTGCAATGGAAAATATTACCGTTAATGTTTTAGAAAAACCTGCATGGATTTCATTTGAGAAGTGTGAATCGCTGTTGTCGAAGATAGAAATGAACAGCGAAGCGCCGGCATCATTCGAATTTTCTGTAGATAAAGATGCCCCCATTGGTGAAGAAGGAAAAATTATTTTTGCAATAAAATCTCCAAACGGTGATGAATGGCGGAAAGAGATAAATGTTGAAGTCTCCGCGCCAACGACATATGAACTAAGTCAGAATTACCCCAATCCGTTTAATCCAACCACAACAATAGAATTCATAATTCCTCATGATGAGAAAGTTGTAATAAAAGTCTACGACATACTTGGAAGAGAAGTAAGGACATGGCTGAATGAATTCCGTGAAGCGGGGCATCATGAAGTTGAATTCTCCGCCTCGGGTGGAAACGCATCACAGCTTGCAAGCGGGATGTATATATACAGGATGACTTCCGGTAACTATTCACAGATCAGGAAGATGATGCTGGTGAAATAAGCCCAGATAATTTACGCGAATAATCCGATTGGTCAATCTTTAAGACATCTTATGGATACAGCATCTTGGAGAAGATATTCTTCTGCGGCGATGTCGTTATTGAGATGACTCAGAGTTCGAACGCGCACATATTGCGGATTCACTTTGTAAGTGGTTAGCATAACGGCGCTTTCTCCAAGAGCAATAAACTCACCGTCAATACGGTAAAAGCCCGCGGGTCTGACTGAGAATAAACTTTCGTTTGTTACGCTGTTTTGTGGATTAATCCAATATCCGCTTTCATTTGTTTTTAATTTGGCACCTGCAACGCTGCCGCCGCCAAGGTAAGTTATTAATTCTTCCCATTCCGCGTCGCTTGGAAGATGCCATCCGTTTGGACTGACACCTTGTATTCCACTGGGATTTGCGTTTGAACCGGCAGCATTTCTCATTGCGGCAGGCCACTTGTACAATCTTCCGTATATACCGGCATTTGAATCGTCGTTGTTATAACGAAAATTTTCAACAGGCGTACCGTCGCTGTAGTGTGTTGTTCGCAAATTTTCCGCCATCCAGGTTTGGTTTCCAATACGGACTGTTCTATAAATGTTACCGTCATAATCGGTTACTGGTTGGTCTTCTTGAATTACAATATTATTGTTTGAAATTGGAGTTTCATCCTGGCATGCCGAATATATTAAAGCTGCTAATAATAAAATGGTGAACAAACTATTTCTCATCATTATAATATCCTCCTACTTTAATTCCCACCAGGTATTTTAATAACGGCCTAAAATAAAATTGAAAATAGAATTATCTGGCAACACCTAAACCGAGTTCATATTCCCCAAGTAATAAGAAAGGTGTATCTTTCTCACCCGAATCAAAAACGGCCTTAACATTAACATAGTAATAATTGCCGCCGCCGCAAGAACAAGGTGGAAGATATGCCCCTGGTATATCGTAGTTAGGCTTAAGGTGTTCAAGAACAATAAAAAATTTATCGGGGAGATTGTACGAATGCCCAGGTACGGATGGAATGAATACTTTTTCTGTGCCGGGTTCAATTCTGAAGCCGATAATCCCATGTCCGCCGAAATTCATCGGCTGGTAAGATCGGTCGCAATATTCCATAATAATAGCGTTGGCTTTAGGGGGAATGTTTTTGACAATCAAACTGGGAGTTGAACCGTGGCCCCCGCAACGGTTGCATTCTTCACCCAATGGAATTGTTAATCCGTTCCATTTCGCGTCGCCGAAAGAAACATCCAGTTGAACGACTTCATCGCTCCGGATGTATAGCCCTGTTGAACATGCAGTCATTAACAATGTTAGTATTAGCAATGCATTGTGAAGTGTCGATTCTCTTTGCATTTATAAACTCATCCTCTTGTTTTATAATGAATACTCATTTGAGAAAATTAATCTTAATTGTCTTCCTGTATGCATGGCAATTCATCCGGCAGAAATAAACCCCGCTTGTAAGATTTGCTGCATCGAAATTGAATGAATGCACCCCTCTGTTCATAGTTCCGTTTACCAATGTTATAATTTCTCTGCCTACGCTGTCGAATATTTTAATATCGACAAGCTGGGTTTCGGGTAAAGAGAAACTTATTGTTGTTTGTGAATTAAACGGGTTCGGATAATTATTAAAAAGCAAAGGTTGAGAGGGCACACCCTTGTATCCGAAATCTTCAACGCCGGTAGCTATATTGGTTAGTTCCGATGCGGTAATGCCGTCCGCTTTAAGTATCTGGGAAGAATGAGAATCAAAACCCGCAAAAGTTTCTATTGTCCCATTCTGCATGGATAACCGCCATACCAGTGTGTAATTCCTTTTTAACATTATATAAACTTCAAGAGCCACAGGATCGAAAATGAGCGAGCAGATAGTAGGATAACTACTACCTGACGATTGTTTGGTTCTATTCAGTACTTCAATTCCGTCTTGTAGCGAAAAATCATTCATGTGTTGTGCAATATAAGAATATGCATCCTTGTATCTATCTGCCCCCACTCCGGTAACTTGGTTGTAAGGTACGTCTGTAAATTGGTGACGGTTGAAGTTTGTCATTATATTAAAACCGTTTTGAGTATAAATGAATTTGTTTGCATCTGAACCCACCTCAAATACAACTGCGTTACCGGAAGGATCGGCAACTAAATCGTGAAATTGAAATATGGCGCTCTGCACCAACCTGAGATTATTGTTGCCGAGAAAATTTACTACATCCTGAACGGCTTCAAAATCATTTAGCGCCGCGGTAGCAATATCGCCAATGTAAAAAGATTGTTCCCCCTGTTTTGGAGTGGCATTGATAACAGGAAATATCATTTGCGTATTTGCAAAGACGCCTTTCTCATTCATACCGGCTGCGCGAAGCCATGTTCCGTTTTGATAAAATTCCAACTGGAACATTTTAAATCCCCAAAATTGCTTAACAGAAAATCTCAATTCACACTGCGGGTAATCCAGGTTCATACCGTAATATGTCTTTGTTGAATAAACTGCAAAACTTGTACATGCTTTGGTTCGGTTGAATGAGATATTTAGGAGCATAAGAAATAATAATGATATAAAAATTTTTCTGTAATTCATTTTTCCCCCAACAGCTGATCGAAATTCATAAAACTTTGTTAAAAAATTGACAATCATCTCAAACCGGTTAGGAATGATGCGTCAATCCAATAGATATCAACAAACCCGTTGCTTTGCCCGTTGTTTCTTGCGAAGAATAAATACTTCCCGTCGGGAGATAAAGACGGATGCGATTCTTCGGAAGTTGTATTGACTGAACTCCCCAGGTTAAGCGGGTCTGACCATGAGTCGTCGGCGTTTCTGAATGAAATGTAAATATCGCCTATGCTTCCGTTCGGTGTAAAGTTGTCGGCTCTGCCGGCAGAGTAAAAAAGGACGTAATTTCCGTCATTAGCAATGAAAGGTTCTACTTCCACAATTCCGTTTGTGTTGGTGAGAACATCGCAGAACTCGGGTTCTTGAAAAATTCCGTTTACTTTTTTACAGCAGTACAATCCCTCCCCCCCGATTGAGGGAAAGTCTGCTGTAAAGTAAAGCGTGCCGTCTGTAGTTAAACTTGGGTTTCTTTCACCGATAATTGATTCCGCTTCAAAATTAATTATGCCCGGACCCGACCAAATACCATTATCTCTTTCTACATACCAAAGGTGAGGTAGGTCATCCGCGCTTAGGGATAGGCGATATGATGTGAAGAACAAATACCTGCCGTCGGTAGTGATGAAAGGTTCGCTGTCGTTATAGCTGCCTGAAAATAAAGCCGGGACCGGTGTTATCCATATATTGTTATTATTTTTGCAAACCATGATAGTGCCGTTGAATGAACTGTTTAACCGTGTAAAATAAAATTCATTTAAATCCGGATGAATGGCCATTCCAAACTCAAATGATGAAGTGCTGATTGAACCTTGCTTAAATATTAGGGATTGTGTGTTTGGAGCGGTTTCTCCCAAATATGTTTGATTTGAATCAGTATTGTTTTGTGTAGGAGACTCGCTGCATGCTGTAACCAATAGAATTATTAAAAAATAAGTCCTGAGTTTTTTTAGTTGGTAAAACATATTCCACCGTTATTATCTTAAATAATCTTCACTCCATATTTAGCTACATCAGGAGATTTATTGAATTCTTTATTGATGTGCGGTTGGAATCTTATTCCGAAGGTCGGGATGGTGTATGAAATAAGATATTTTCAAATCACCGTTTTTGCACCCGGAATAAGGATCAAAGAGGGAAGTGGGAGTATCTTCAATTCGAGATTCATTCGATACACAATTCGTATTAACCTCTTATATGGTAATAAAACCATTAACAATATTTATGCTATAAATTTGAGGAGAATTTTGTAATATCCGTACGTAATATTTTGTACTTACTAATTTTACGGATTATGTTGGATGAACTTAACAGAGCTGAAGAATTCCAGGAAATTGTTTTGGTATATTCAGATACCGGCTTGGTTTATTTTTACATTGCTTACGGTTCTACTCTACTATGAAAGGACATTTCACGACTGGTTTAATTTTCTCTTTCATGTTTTGGAATATTTCCTTGGGTTTATTGGAAGCTTAATCTTAAGAATAATGCTTAAGCATTTCGGTAAGAAATTTACTTCCTTGTTTTCAATATCGCTGCTGGTGATCTTCAGTTCAATTATTTGCGGACACTTCTGGCTCCTTTCGGCAAATTATTTTTGGGCTTTATTGGCTAAAGGGGAATACACCATTAAATATATTTTGAATATGACGATTTCCGGTTATACTTTCCGCATTTTCTGGATAACACTAATTTACTGCGGGTGGGGAGCTTTGTACTTGTTCATAAAAACATGGCTCGATTTACAGAAGCAAACCGAACAAACATTGAAAGCGCAGACACTTGTAAAGGAAGCTCAATTGCAAATGTTGCGATATCAATTGAATCCTCATTTCCTATTCAATTCACTAAATTCAATTTCCGTTTTAATTGATGAAAACAGCGCCAAAGCAAAAGAGATGGTAAACGACCTTTCGGAATTCTTACGTTATACATTGATAAGTAAAAATTATACCGATGTTCCGTTAGCCAAAGAAATAAAAGCTATTAAAAGATATCTTGATATCGAGAAGAAACGGTACGAAGAAAAAATGAAAGTTGAATATAAAATTGATGAAGAAGCGGAAGAATACCCGATACCAAGTTTTTTGATCCATCCTTTGGTTGAAAATGCCGTTAAATACGGGATGCAGACAACTACTCTGCCGCTGAGGATAATCATTCAAGCATCAGCCAACAATGGTGGTTTGAAAATTTCTATTACAAATTCAGGCCGCTGGGTTAACGATGAAGATAAACAAACATTGGGCAACGGTACAGGCACCGGTTTGGAAAATATCAGGAGGAGGTTAGCCAACGCATACCCGGATTCTTATAAAATGAATATATTTAAAACTGAAGATCATGTTGAAGTTGTAATCGAGATTAACAAAACAAACCTATCGCGGTCATGAAAAAATTCAAAGTATTGATTGTTGACGACGAACGCCTGGCACGAAAAGATATCCGTTCCAAACTTTCCGTGTATAATAATCTTGATATAGTGGCGGAAGCTGAGGATGTCAAATCGGCTGTGGGGGAAGTAAATAAACATTCGCCTGATGTAATTTTTCTGGATATTCAAATGCCCGGTGAATCGGGATTTGAATTGCTTGATAGAATACCTGCAAACATCAAAATAATCTTTGTTACCGCATACGATGAATATGCCATAAGAGCATTCGAGATTAATGCGCTCGATTACCTGCTTAAACCAATCGAACCCGAACGCCTGGAACAATCCATTGCCAGATTGGGCGAAACATCGGTAGAAAAAAAACATGAATTGAAAACACTTGAGTATGACGATCATCTCTTGCTAGTTCTGGATAACCATCTGAAATTTTTGAAAATAAACACGATAATTTACATTTCCGCGTGCGGTAATTACAGCGAAGTATTTACATCGAATCAAAAAAAATCGTTAACGCTGAAATCTCTTAAAGAATGGGAGACACGTCTCCCCGCAAATAGTTTTTGCCGCATCCACAGATCGACAATTATCAACATAAATTTCATAGAACGGATTGAGGATTGGATGAATTACTCGTACCGTGTTTATCTTAAAGATATAAAAGAACCTTTCGTGCTCAGCCGAAGGTACGCATTGAAGTTGAAGGAAATTTTCGGTTGATCATTATTCAATTTTTATTTCACCAGCATCATCTTCCGGATTTGTGAGAAGCTGCCGGATGTCATTCTGTACACATACATCCCGCTTGCAAGCTGTGAGGCGTTGAATTCTATTTCGTGATGCCCGGCTTTTCGAAATTCATTAAGCAGCGTTTTGACTTCCCGCCCCAATATGTCGTAGACTTTTAACGTTACTCTCTCGTCATTCGGGATGATGAATTCTACCTTCGTTGTGGGATTGAATGGGTTGGGATAGTTTTGGCTTAGTTCATATGTCGTTGGCGTGGAGACTTCAACTTTTATTTCTTTCCGCCATTTATCTCCGGCGGGAGATTTTATTGCGAAAATGATTCTTCCTTCTTCACCGACCGGTGCATTTTTATCTACGGAAAATTCGAACAATGCCGGTGCTTCATCGTTGATATCTATTTCTGATAGCAGCGATTCACTCTTCTCAAATGAAATCCAGCCAGGCTTTTCTTCAACGTTAACGATAATATTTTGTATGGGGATTGTTGATGTGTTTGCTATCGCCAGTTCAATTATATTTCCCTTCGATGCAAAGGGGAGTTCGTAGATTGTTTGAGCCGAAATACATGATGAAAATATTAAGATAAGTAAAAACATCTTTTTCATTTAATTGTCTCCTAATAGCCCGCGGATTACAACGACAACACAGAAAACCACGGAATATTTTTATCCGCGAAAATCTGTGTAATCAGCGTTGTCCCCACCAAGAAACGGCGGGCAGGCGTGTTCTATTGCCCAATTATAAACTCAACTAAGTTATTTATTGCTGTATCTTGCGTTTTATCTTGCGATGTTCCTCCGAATGCGGCGCGGAATGTCAAACTCTTCGGTAATAGTTCTTTTTTTATTTCTCCATTCACCGTTGCACCTATCTGCCGCCATCCGCCGGAGTAGTAACTTATCGCTGCATTGTTAACCGGCTGACCTTGTGAATTATTTACACGCACTATACAATTGACCGTTGTAAACCCGACAATGTTATCCGTACCGACGTTCTGTGCTTTATCGTTAGAAATAAATTCATGCTTCATTCTGAAACTGTAATTATTTGGCAGCAGCTCAAGTGTTGCTGCTCCGTTTGTCGTTGTTCCGAAGTTTCTCCAACCGCCGGAATAATATTGAACTGTTCCTTGATCTATAAATTCGCCCAAACTGTTTTTAAGTTGTACTGTTGCTGGGACTGTTTGGAAAATAACTATAGGATCAGTTTCGATGTTTTGCTGTTTATTGTTGCTCGCAAATGCATATGTCATTCTAAAGCTGTAATTGTTTGGAAGCAATTCAAGTGTTGCAATTCCATTTGTTGTTATACCGAAACTTCTCCAACCACCGGAATAGTATTGAACCGTTCCCTGATCTATGAAGTTGCCCGTACTGTTTTTTAATTGTACTGTTGCCGGAACTGTTTGGAAAATTACAGTTGGATCAGTTCCAATGTTCTGCTGTTTATCGTTACTTGCAAAGGCATATGTCATTCTAAAGCTGTAATTATTGGGTAGTAACTCTAGTATAGCAATTCCATTTGATGTAGTTCCAAAACTTCTCCAACCGCCGGAATAATATTGAACTAAACCTTCATCAATCAAATTCCCTTGGCTGTCTTTCAGTTGCACTGTTGCGGGAACTGTCTGGAAAACAACTGTTGGGTTATCATTTAGATTTTGCTGTTTATCGTTACTTGCAAATGCGTATGTCATTCTGAAGCTGTATTTATTAGGCAGCAGCTCAAGCGTTGCTGCTCCGTTCGTTGTAGTGCCGAAACTTCTCCAACCGCCGGAGTAATATTGCACAGAACCTTGATCTATAAAGTTACCCGAACTGTTTTTCAGTTGTACTGTTGCCGGAACAGTTTGGAAGACAATAGTTGTATTGTCGTTCAAATTTTGTTGTTTATCATTGCTTGCGAATGCGTATGTCATCCGGAAGCTGTAGTTAACCGGGAGTAATTCTTTCGAGGCAATTCCGTTCTCGGTTACTCCAAAGTCTCTCCATCCGCCGGCGTAATATTTTACCGTACCCGCGTCAATTAAATTGTCTTCACTGCCTTTTAGCTGCACTTGAGTATTTACGGTTTGGAACACTACAGGTTCTGTTCCCCATGGCACATTTGAGAGAGTCTGTGTTCCATAAGCATAGGTCATACGAATACTTAGTGATGTTTTGTCTGTTTCTATTGAGAATGTTCCGTTGCCGTTGTCTGTTGCGGTTTTCCAGCCCCCTTCGTAGTACTGACACACACCGCCGGTTAATGGCGAGTCGCTGCTGCTGAGTAATTTTACTATTGGTTCAGTAGGTTGTGGTTCGGGTATCTGTTCAAGTAAGTATTCGGTATTATATTTTAATAACGCATATGCTTCGCTGGTAAGTGAGGAAGAGCTGTCCATATCTGCCTCACGAAGTATTTCTTGTAAATATGATCTCGCGGCAGCTGTGTCTTGCTGATGAAACTTGTTCAGTGAAAAAGTTAGAAGGCTATCATACTTGCTAAAAGTATATTCATTATTAATCCAGCCGATTTCCAAAGATTTTTGGTTATACTTCATTATTGTTTCAATGAAATTAGTTATGGTAAATGATATTGGTAGATTTTTTGGACTAATAGTTGGTCTAATAACAGTGTTGCTAGGAAATTTTTCTAATGGTCTTAACATTTGAGTAATTTCTTCTGATCCATCATCTGGGAATATGAGATTACTTGTTGGTTTTCCTTTGAAATATGCATTAGCAATCGAAGGTAATCCAGTGCTAGTGAACGAAAAGCCACTAACCGACGAATCTTGCGCGATACCGTTCAAAGGATGATTCAATCCGTTTGGATCTTTTGAGTTGTACCAACCTAAAACTGGCATATAAGAATACCTAGTAAATTTCCATGTTTCATTAGGTTGAGAAATACCAATTAGTGTCGCATCTACTTCAACGTAAAAATCTTCTAATCTCTGAATACTATTGACACTATTCGTTACAACGTAGTGATAGCAATAATGTGAGTTGTCAAGTTGAATAAAAGATTTTATAAAAGGATTAATTTTTGTTGATGGCTCAAAAATCAATCTTATTATAGTCCTTTCCTCACTAGGATAGTCTTTGTAACCAAGATATTCAATTATATAATTTCCAGTACTATTGTCATATAGAACACTTGGTTCGAATTGAGCCACTAATAAATTAAATGATAAGGTATAAAACAATAAAAATATTTTAGCCCACATAGGATTATCTCCTTTTTGTTTCAATCAAAATCAACATGATAATGTTCGCTGGTAGAATTGCCGCCGTGAATATGCGCAATTCCGTTATTTGCTTCACAAATTCTTTCGAATTCCCGATGTAAGATTATCTCGCTATTACCATCAGAGGAATTAAACGGCTCTAAACGGGGTGAGCGAATAGGAATTCCTTGTCTGTGAACAATCAGGCCATTGGTATTTATATAATAAAGCTCTGTTCGTATATCCATATCTCTTCCTTCACGATGAGTTGCGTGAGCACCAGTCCATTGTCCATTTATATCAAACTTTCCACCAAACGGTAAACTTAAATCATTAATCATCATAATTTCTTCGTCTGGAAACCTTGAGTGCCAAGTTGATGCTATTTCCGTTATATGTTGTAATACACCTTCTGAAACATAATGATTATTATCTGGTGTTTGGCATATAGGATTTTGATTATCATCTCTTGGACCATGATGATCACAGGTGCCACCAATTTTACGGTAATTAATTCCATCAGGAAGCAAAGTTAAATCTGGAATTCTTTCAATAATTATTATCGAGTCCATATAAAGTGAATTATCCAGTGAGGCTAGCTTTATTTTCACACTATCGCCCCATATTGAAGCGACATAATCAAATCTTGATACGGAGTCTTGTATAGTTATTCCATTAACGATACTATGTATTGAATCTACAGTGAATGTCGCGCCTGATTTATATGAGTAAAAGCTACCATAGTTTTGTCTTCTTAATCTTTCGGTTATATTTGGATCATCATCTAATCTTGGTCTTCTTGGAGTTATATGATCGTGACCTCCGCTTCCATCAATATAATCAGAAGTCAATTTAAATCTATGTCCTCCCAGTTTTTTATCACCTCTCATGAATGATACAGAGAATTCTTTTTTGTTTGCATTGGTTATGTTTTGTAAATATGTTCGCACAGTTTCATCATTTCTCTCTGATGTAATTATCGGTTGAACTTCTCGTTCCCCAGTTATATCTATCTTTAATCCTTTTCTTAAAATCACCGCTTCTTTTTCACCATAAATTAAAGTATCCCCAACAGAGATCACTCTTAGTAAACTTGAAACATTGTTATTCGGATTATTATCTATAGCTACAACCTTTATCTTTCTATCGTTAAAAACCGAGTAAGGTTTTTCAATTTCCTTAGTTTGAGCATTAAGGGTATCGCCAATTTCATCGACAAATCTAAGGTACTCAGCATTATTTGTGATTTTCAATTTCAATATCTCATCATCATCGAATGAAACCGTATTCATAAGAGAATCAACGGCTTCAATAAAAATAGTAGCGCCTTCCCTGTATGCTAATGTATCTGCGACTGATAATGTGTCGGGAATAATATTAATTTCGAAATAATTAACACTGTCGGTTTGAATGTCTTTAATCACAAGAATCTCAAACTCAGTTTCCGCATAAATATAATCCGACATAATATTTGACAACCCCGAAGCTTTTTCTTTTGCATGATTTTTTATTTTTTCTTTCCGAGAATTTGTCAACTGATTTTTCCGCCCTCTTCTGATGGATTCTTGTTCTTTCGTTGTTCTAATAATTTCTTTTTTATTTGTTGTTTTATCTGTGCTTTCATTATACACAGGTATGGATAGTTCTTTCCCGGTTGATTTAATATTCCCGGATATTGCTCCGCTGTCATCGCTCTCAATGCGTGTTCCTACCCATACAATTACCGATACCGAGTCTGCATCAATGCTGTCGGCGGCAACAAAGGAGAAATCACCTTGAGTGTCGTAGAAATAGTCGCTTGTATCTGAAACTGTGCTGGAGAAAATTGTGCCGTAATCGTATCCTTCGTATATGTCAATATCAAAAGCTGTGTCGTTCGGGAAATCTTCAAATACTCCGTTATCGGTAAAATGCTTCAGTATTATTCGAGCGGTATCTCCAGCTATTACCGGGTTGGGATCGGCATAAGCAAATAACGGATCGGGTTGGATAAAAAACATAACATCTACCGGTTCCAGCGCCGGGTCTGTTGTTGATACATTTATGATTACCGTATCTCTATGTGTCGGAGTTGATACGTTGGATAAAAATATCAAATAGAGCCAACCGTAATTGTGATCAAGGTTATAAAGTTCGGTTCCTCTTTGAGTTATTTCCCAGCCGTCGGGTTGGTAACCGATAACTCCAAGCTCACTTCCTTTGGTTATCTTTACATTGTATTTTGTTTCTTCAGGGAGTTCTTCATAAGGAATGTCGCAATGACCTCCTTTTTCCGCATAGACATCTATATATTCCGTTTTGCCTGTATCGGTCGGTGGTCCTTCATAGCTGTCGGTATAAATTTTTAATTCAGAAATATCTTTTACACTTATAACGGAAATAGTATCCAGTTCGTTTAACCATTCCGATACAATGGAAATAACTATATTCGTATCACTATCGCCTAAGTAAAGTGAATCCAACATCAAAGAAATATTATTCGCATTGCTTAAGGGTGTTGTTACAGACTGTCCAAGGTTCACCCCGCATGTTTCGTCATAAAACGATGAGTACCCAGCACCTTCAAGAATTGAGAGTGTAACGTCGTCATTATTTTTTAACCCGGTAATTGTACTGCAATTTTCATCACCGATATTGAAAGATATTTTATCATCGGAGCAGACTAAATCATCTCCGCTAACGGTCAGCTTTAGTTTTCCATACCATGGATCAACCGATGTGTTGTAGGAGCCTGCGTAAATTAATTGGTCGTCGGCATAAACCTTCAAACTGTGGCTAAATGAAAATGCGAACCACGAGTTATCGATAGGGTAATAATTTGATTCAGTGAGTGCAGCAATACCATAATTACCTGCTGTCTCGGCATTCATAATTACTTCCGCATATCCGTGATATGCATACTCGGATATAATTGTTTCATTAGTACAATCATTGACAATCTTTAATCTCGCTCTTAAGTAATGAAATGTTCCGCCGGTAGTATCCCATTCTACAATTGCTTTTAGAAAATGAGAATCAGTAAATATATTACTGGTTTTAAATAATTGATTCTTCTTCTGTTCGATCTCCACCCTCTCTTTTATCTTCACCTGTCCTTGGCAAATATTTCCGCCCGCCAGCAACATACAAAAAACTACAAAAATTATTTTTGATATTGTCTTCATAAGCTGTCCGACTTTGTAGAATTATTTAGTTCGGTATTCAATAATTAATATGACAAAAAAACAAACTATATCAAGATTAATTTTTTAAAACAGCGATGTTCGGCAATTGATTAAGATCGTATTCAACTGTAGGGAGTTTCAAGTAATCTTTCGAGTATCGATATGGCTTGTGTTTAAATATGCGGTCTGGGAGAATGTTATTGCAGAATTGGGAAGGTAATAAAAGGGGACGATCTCTCGTACTTTAATATCGATCTGTTGGAGCATATATGTTAATTGATCACTTTATCAATTGTATCTTCTTTGTCTGGTAGTAATTGCCGGACATTAAACGGTATATGTATGTTCCGCTTGCAAGCTGTGATGCATTTCCACCCGAGGCGGATCCCCCCTTGGCGGAGAATTCAACTTCATGATGCCCCGCTTCGCGGAATTCATTCAGCAATGTTCTTACTTTTCTTCCCAATATGTCGTAGATTTTTATTATTACTTTTTCATCTTTAGGGATAATGAATTCTATCTTCGTTGTGGGGTTGAATGGATTGGGGTAGTTTTGATTCAGTTCATATGTCGTTGGCGTAGAGACTTCAACATTAACGATAATATTTTGTATGGGGATTGTTGATGTGTTTGCTATCGCCAGTTCAATTATATTTCCCTTCGATGCAAAGGGGAGTTCGTAGACTGTTTGAGCAAATGGATGCATGGATAAAATTACTACAAATACAAATATCCTTTTCAAATAACGCTCCCAATTGAACACGGTTTAAATTGATTATGAGTTAATGCGCCCTTAACACAAATTTCAATTATTTGAAAAGCTTTTTTATGGGACACGGATTGATCCGTTAAGATCAGTTGGAAAAACCTTTTGGAGAAACCCGGCTTCTCTAATTCAACTGAAGAAGAAGTTATGTTTAAAAAAGGAGATACCCTTTTCGCAAACTTGTAAAAACAAGTAAATTGTTATTCACTAATAACGAGCGATAAAGGGTATCTCCATGAAACAGAAAAAAGATAACTCAATTAATT